>Ga0209589_1000494_pt1 | contig 55694 bp, 25 predicted proteins | sample CowpeawhiteBW_FD_187525 | JGI IMG/M metagenome (GOLD analysis project Ga0209589, IMG submission 187525) | Root nodule microbial communities of legume samples collected from California USA - Cow pea white BW (SPAdes) (version 2) | ecosystem: Host-associated > Plants > Roots > Nodule | place: USA...
TATATATATATATATATATATATATATATATATATATATATAAGAAATTTTTTAAGATCCAGTGATTAGCAATATTTGTTTCGTAAAAATTAGTGTTTAATGCTTAGTTTGTTAAAATATTCTCATACCTGTAGTGGTTATCATTGCTCAGCGTCACCTGATCAACCTTCGGTGCTAATCAGTTCGTAAAAGGTGGTGCTCAATGACACCATTATGGGGCTCAATGTTATATCAGAAAATCAGGATTTCTGTGAGGTGATTAAGGGAACTTTAACCTGTCCAATTGATCAATTTGGTACTCCTCTTTTAGTATTTTGAGTCCAAACAATTTTCATAAGATAGAGCTTGTAGCAAATTACTCAATTGCTTAGATTTCAATTATATCATTCACACACCAAAGCATATTGCAAACACTCAACATACAATTATCATCCAAATTACACAAGATCACAATAGACATACATACATACTATATCAGATTCATCAAACACAGCCAAATTTCATCCCTAAAGCAAAAGATTAGTAACATGCACAACATTAATTTGATAAACTCACACAACACATATTAAAACTAGCTTCTTTTACATGACCAAGCAACTCATATGACCCAAACAACTCTATGAACTCTAAACTACCTCTAACCACACAGATGTTCTATCTACACATAGAACAATCACAAGAACAATCAAGACCTACTGTTATGATCACTGATCAACAAAGACTCATACGCAAGATTTAGCTCCTAAGAGACAAGAGTGAGTATAACGGGTGCAAGTCTTGGAGTTTGCTCAATACACTTAACTTATGGAAATAAAGTCAAATGTCTAAGTCTTGTGGATCATGAGGGTTATGGTTATCTTTGTGTCGATATAAGCGTGTTTTTGTAGACATTTGATTGCTGTTAAGAGTATGCGATGGTTGAATTGAATGGAATTAAAATTCATCCTAATATTATATATTATAAATGATATGTGTGGTTATATTTACACTAGTTGACCTTGTTATCTATGAGTTGTGATTTGTTCATGAAGATCGAGGTGTGAGGGTTGTGTTGTGATGATTGAGGCTTGGAATTGAATTATTGAATTAAAATCAGATGAGGAATTTTATCTGTGATGCAGTTTTGATTGATTAACCATACTTACAATAGAGATGAGGAAAGTGTAATAAATGGTGGAACATATAACTTGTGTAAAGAATTATTATGTACATTCGTTGAAAATATTGATTTTAATTTGATAATGGAATTGACATATGTAGTATTTGTTAATTTTCACTAGCTTATCCTCCTGTTTATGGTTATGGTTTTCACCTGTGATGATCATATGTTGTACATGATCACGGAGTATCATGCAGGTGGTGGAGGAAATAGAAGTGAGGTCTCAAAGCTCTTCGATATATATATTATTATATTTGATAGTACCTCCTAGGATGTCATAATTATATATTTCTTTTGAAAAATATTTGAACCAAATTCTTGGAGGGTTGTAAATATATTAAGTATATGCATAATTTCATGATGCTAGTGACCATTATTAATCATGTCATGAACAAATTGGTAGTGTGATATATGCTAATTGGGTCATTATCTTTTGTTATCAAAGCAGTTCTTCCTTAGGATAGTCTGAGTTTGTAGGTTTGTTGTGCTTCTGCAGTATGTGAATAACTATTCAAATTCCAGTTTACTAATTAGGTTAGTGAAAATAATAGTATTAAAAGAGAAATAATCTTGATGGAGTGATGAACTTACATATTTATGACTAAATTTAAGATGATTTTTTATCTTAATTCTGGTCTTTTTACCTGTGAGTGATTTAAAGATACTCACATTATTTGATTGTGGATATATGTTTGATTTGGGTATAAGAGGTTTATTTGCTTTGAATGTTTGTTTTATTAAAAACTCTCGATTTTGTTATTAGGACTTTTTCTTTTTGTATAGTATTGAACGTTGTTTTAAATACCTTCTTTCTTCTGTTGCTGAAAATATAAATTATTTGGGATGAATTTATGAATATTGCGCACACAAAAAATAATACTAAAAGTGATGCTTTTTAATGTTTATCATATTTTTATTTGAGTAAAATCGGTGTTAATCCATTTATAAAATAACAAAATTATATAAAATATTATTGTTCAACTATATTTCGTACGGTTCTTATAAATAAGCTTGTTTCTTGGGCATTATCCCTATACATTGGACCTGAGATTTACCTACAATTAAGTTTTTCAATAGTTATTATCCATAATAAATAAATATTATGTATCAAGATATTTAGTGACCAAAAGATATTATATATATATATATATATATATATATATATATATATATATTTTTATAAAATATATATATATATATATATATATATATATATATATATATTATTAGAAAATAAATTTATATTTAATTTATTATCACAGTGTGTAAATTGATGACTTTTCGATTCATATATTATTACTTATCTAACTTTTAATTGATATAGAATCTTTAACAAAGTCTTCACATCAATAACATCAAATATAGAAATATAAAACTTGAGAATAGATAACATGATAGATTTAATTAATTTCAAATGGGATAAACTGCTATATTATATAAAACATAAGTTTAAATTTAACTTATCATTACAATATTAATTTATAAAATAAGAATTATATCTACTTATATACTCTGTAAATTAATTTTATATTATAAGATCCCTATCACAGTATTTTATATGCCTAATGCATTCGTATTATTTTTCTTTGTATTTTCTTTCTTATAGGAAAACCTACACACAAAATATCATCTTAATTTTCATTTTCCTTAGCTCTTTCTTTCATTTTCCATTCACTCTTTTCCCTTTCTATCACCAAACCTAACATACCGAAGTACTTATTTTTGCTTAAAGAACAAATTATATATTCCTTCTATTTCAAACCCACTTATGTTTTATCATTTAAAAAAAATCACATGGAGTGGCATTCTTTCTTTAGTTTTCATCAAAATATTAAAACTTATACCATAAAATTTATTTCAAATAAACTACACTAGCTTAATATTTTTATTAATATCATAGATACCAACCTTAACCCTGTTGCAAAAATGAAATTGTAGTAACAAAAAACGAGAAAATAACAAATTTTATCTAAAAAAAAGTGAAAAACCTAACTTAATCTTTTAAATGTATAAAAAGTTTAAGAGTTATATATGTTTTCAATCCCCAAATTTGGATACAAGATTAAAATTAGTGTATGTTTTAAATTTTAATATAATTATGTACTTAAACTTTATAAATGAACATATTTAAAAAAATTTCTAACCTAATTGTGTGAATTTTTTTTAACATATTAAATAATATTTTAGATTGATGTATGAGTTATTTGCACAATTTGATACATTACAATTCAAATGCAAACAATTGGGTTAAAAGAATTGTAGCCAATGACGAATCATCACCAATATTTTTGGAAGAGGTAAATAATACATTAAAAATTTATATATTTAATTATTGTCACTAATACAATAAAAAATGAATACATAATGAAATACAACTGTGACGATAACATAAAGGATTGTCCTTCATCCTTTCATATTTTTGAACTCATCAATAATTAAATCATAACTAAAATGTTAAGCTATTCTTTTAAAAAATGAATCTAATATTTTATTCTTTATAATATACTTTTTAAAAAAAATTAAGAATAAAACATAATTTATCATAATCTAATAAAATATTGAGTAACATAATTACTAAAAGAAAAATATTTAACAATCAAGTCACAATTAAAAATAGGTTATGAAAAAACACATATTACATTATACTTTTTCTTCTATATTTATAAAAAACCGAATATACAAAAGGCTCATGAGATAAGAAATAATGTTAACTATTAAACTAATATTTCACTATCAAGTGAGATAAGAGATTTACATTTTTTTTTCTTCAAGAAAGAGAGAGAACATATAAATGAGAGTAGAAATAATAAGTTTTGTGAGAGATAAGTATATTATTCTATTAGAAACTTAAAAGACGAGAGAGAAAATAAAAAAAATTTAATATTTTTGTATTATTATATTTGATTTTTTTGTTTTATTATTAATTAAAATTAAATGTTATACTTTATAAAAAAAATAAAAAGATACATAATTTAATTTTCATCAATTCTCAATATATCCTACATATAATTTTAAAAATTTCACAAAATTTGAGGGGTCACAGTGTAATATCTCATTTTAGTAGTATAAAACTAATAAAATAAGACATTTCATAATAATATTCAAAGGCGGATGAACAAAATAAAAAGTATATTAGTGCAGTCCTTCAAGAGATCAAACTATAAAAATATACCATTTATACAACACCAAACCCACAAAAATATCCATATACCGAACATACTAACCACTCATACATTCGATACAATCTCACAACTCTAACTACAAACTTCTCATCCTTCATAGGTGTCTCTAAACATGCATCTTCCTTTGCTCACATCAAAATTGTAATCATCGCAAAAGAAGAAAATAACACAAGACCATAAAGTGTAAAGGTAAGCTAGTATATAAAAGAATTATCCTAAGATCATTTAAATCATTTAAACTATAAGACATACATGGACAAACTACAATAATTCACCTTCACATAATTGCACACAAACCGTTGACATTAAATTCAATTATCCGAATACATGCATTTGGAATCGGAATCACTAATGACTTGCACTTGTGGTGGCCTCTACTGCTCTGTAGAGTCATTGCCAATGGATTTCACCCTACCACACACAAGGTTAATCCATGATCATCTAAGGTCATTATCCTGCCTTAGACTATGACTTCCTATTACTCTCACCACTTGAACCATTCTCCTCTACTTTAGTGTGAATGATCATTAGAGTTTCAGGATGTCACCTTACTTGAATCCATAGTCCAATGAATACACTAAAAAGACTATAATAAAATCTCCCCATGAAACCCATGGTATTACGTCAAATACATACAATGTTCATATACATTAAGAAACTCATCATCATCATCATAGTTTCACAACAATACTTTCACCATAATTAATTACTTTCACAATCATATATATCTTTAATAACATTTTCATATTCACACATCAATAATTCCATCACAATCAATTACAGTCTCAAACATATACATACATAAAGTACATCAAAATGGTAAAAAAAATTTCTTTAACCCCACCATTCAAAATGAAGAATTACGTGTCTAGGGTCAACTGTCAAAATTTCAGCTCGAGTTGATGGTTAATGAAGCCGAAATCTTCATTTTACCAAGAAGATGCGAACTAGAAAAAAAAAAAGGTGGCGCTCGATGCTACAATCCTTGGAACCCACTGTTTTGGGTGCACCTGACGGTCCAAAAGTGGCGCTCAACGACACTAAGTGGCCTGGCACCTGACGACACTACAACAGCGCCCGATAGTGCATAAAAAACAATAAGTTTTTGGGAAAATTGGTTTTGTGCAATTGACTAATTTAACATCTTTACTTTATTGTTTTTTTTTTTATTTCAAATGGTTTTAGAGAGTTCAACACTAATACCTAATCACTCAAAACATAGATTCAAACTTTTCCCCAAATCAAGACCAAACATAAATCAAATATCAAACAGTTTAATATGCAACTCATCGATTCAACACACCACATCATAATTAACTATCAAGATTATCAGTTCACACCAAATTTCAACATAAAACCTAGATTCTCTTACCTCTAATGCAACCCAAGCTTGAAACAATGAAGCCTCAAGATGATTCGAACACCAAAAATCCAACTCAACCTAAAGACCAAAGCAAAGGAATGAAGAGAGTGATGAGACTCTAGTCATGATCAAATCAGAATCAAAGTCTCATGAACAATATGCACCAAGAAACCTCACATGCAACCCTACCCAAATAGAAAAGAAGAAGAATATTAAAATTTTCAACCTACGTAAATGAAAAATTTGTTATGTTAAATTTGAAGAAGACTGACATGATCTCAAAATTAACCTCTAGTTCACAAAAAGATAAAAATTATATGAGAAAAAGAAAGAATTAAGGTTAAGTTGAAATTGAAAATAAACTTATATAGAGAAAAAGAGAAAAATTTTGTATTTTCAAAAAGATGAGACAATTAAGATTTTTTTTAAATAAGTTTTACATATAGTATTTTTGCTCCTTATATAATCTGTCACTAACTATACTTATTTATTTTTAAATTTAAAATAAAAATACATCAAAATTTAAAATAAAAAAAATGTTAATTTCACTTGTCTAAATTTAAGGGTAAGAGATTTAACCCAAAGTTTATAATTGGTCAATGTTGTATTTTAATAATAAAAACTGTTTGAATAATAAAAAAATGATAAAAGTTAAAAAAATTTGTGTACATTTAAGAGGGATACACTATTTTTTTTTTTTTTTACTTAAAAGATTGATGGCAATTTGCAATGATTCTGTTGTGTAGGTTGGGATGTGAAGAAAGCGCGCACGTGCAAGGGGCAGGAGGGTAGTGGCTGACCGTGATGTACGGGCAGCTGTTGTGGGTCCGGAAGACAAGGACAGGTGAATAGAAGCGCCAGCAAGACCATGAGTCAGGTGGGTCCCACTTCGATGGTCCTTGTCTCCTTCTCTTTCTCTGTGGGTCCCTTGCCCCGTCAGCTCCATGTTTGCTTTTCTCAACCTTTTTCTTCCTCTCTCTATCTTCATTCTTTTTTTCTCTCTTATTTCTCAATATTATTCTCTTTCTTATTCTAAATTAATCACAAAGCAACACTACATTTCTCATATCTTCTTTTCAATCAATAAATACACTTCTTATCATTTGCAAAAATAATAATTGCCTCTTCTAACATTCATTTCATCATATTTTAATAATATTTTTATTTACTTTCTTTTGGCTTTTATTTGAGCAAAATTCATTAAGATAAAGACAAATACAAACATACTCACAATAATAAATTTAATTTTTATTTTTACTTTTTTTTAAATGTATAGAGTATTTTGATCGAATAAATTATTTTAATTGTGATCTTCTTATAAGTTAATTTTATTTTTATTGAATTGTGATTTTTTTTTATATTTTAATCTAAATAATATTTTATTTATTTATTAATAAATATATACACATTTTAAAATAAAAAAAATTATGTTATCTAAGATTGAAAAACATAAATTTGATGTTATCTAAATATAGTTTAGTCTTACAATTTTAAACTTATACTCTATGTATGATCTATAATTAAAGAGTTCTATAATATAAAAAACTAAAATGTGTGGTCATAATGAAGATGTTCTTAACATTAAAAATGATACTTTTTAAAGAATGATTTATTTTTATTAGGGTATCAATACTCGTAGCAATTAATAATGACCTAAATGCATGTCCCACCAATTTAAATGTTTGAAAGCTTTAAACCCTTATAGTAACTAGAAAATCATGCAATTTATATGGTAAAACAAAAATGTTGTATTATTTCAATTCAAAGTGAAGTGTTTTTTTTTTATGGAAAATTTATTTATATATTTATTTGGTGGAAAATTGATGAAATCCCACTATGAAAATTTTGTTACACTAATTTATGATTATTCTAGAATTGTGGGAAGTGACGTGGTGTGTAAAGAAAGAGGCATAAGTGGTAGATGGGGCCATGCCACAGCATAGATATCATGAGTTTGTTTGATTTTGATGCGATGGGAGTCACACAATTACCTTTATGCCCTTTCTTTTTCATGATTTTCTCACCTTTTTCAAAAGCAAAAATGTGTCTTTTGCCATTATCAAATCAAATTCCATGCACATTTTCAAAAGCTCTCAACCTTTATTATTATTATTGCTTTTCTTTTTCAAATTCAATGCAAATCCCTCAACCACACACCAAAAGTATCACAAATCCCAACAATAACATAAAATTATTTAATAGAAACTAATTACTCAATTTATTAGTTTTAAGTATTTGGTAAAATTAGTTGATGTCAATATATTAAATGTAAATAAATTTTTATTGAAATTTTTTATTATATAATAATAAGGATTAGATATGAAGTGAATTTTGAAATTAGTTAATTTTGAAACTTTTGATCAATTTAGTCATTCATTTTTTGAAATATGTGGATTTATTTCTTTTAATCAAATTTTGTCAAATTTATTTGACATTTCAAGCGTGTTTTGGGATTGTATTTGAGTTTGACACATTTTTACTTAAATGTTAAGTCAAATACTATTAGGAAACGCGTTTGAAATGTCAAATAAACTTAACAAAATTTGATTAAAAGGACTAAATTCACGTATTTCGAAAGATGAATGACTAAATTGGTCCAAAGTTTTGAAATGGACTAACTTCAAAATTCATTGAAAATTAAGGAAGTGGAAGCATATTTAATCCTAATAACAATTATGATATATTTATTTTTCATAATTTTTGTTTGTTTAAATTATTGTTAATTATATTTTCATTTTCAAAGTATTTTGAAGACAAAAAGATTTCCTTGTACAAATGTAAAACATTCTTTTTAATAAATAAATGCGTTTTTATGTGACAAACCGAATCGAAGACTATAATGTAATAATCTTCACTTTTATTTTAAAAATATTTTACATTTAGACTAAATATTTTAAATATTTGTAACTAATTTTAGAAAGAAACAAAATTTGTATACACTAGTTTAGATATAAAAAATATATTTAACTTTTAATTTTTTATATTTTTTGATAAATGTAATTTTCATATAACATCATATAGTTATTTTAATTTATAAGATTAAATATTTTCATCTAAACCATATAAAACAAATAAAAATTATAAGTTAACCAACACAATATAATAATTAATATTTTTAATTGAAAAATTTAAAATGGTAATAATATATTAAAATATAAGGGTTAATGATAAAATAAATAAATCATAATATAAGCTAATTGAAATGATTTATACCTAGGTTAAAGTTTCTCAAACAAATTACTTACTAAACATTTTGGTATTAGTGGAACTACTTTATAAGCTAATCATATTACTAACTAATATATATAGTTGATTGATTTTACAAAAGACATTTACATTATATATATATAATAGTTGTTTAAGATTTTTTATAGTCCTTTATTAAAGTCATGTGTTACAATAATATATAGAGCATAGACCTCACATGCAAGATGTATCTTAGGAAGACATAGGAAGCAAAAGAAAGATTCTCATTTGGTAGGGTTTGATTAGGGTTAAGAGACATTTGGTATGACACAAAATCTTGCAATTTCCTCACTTTTTAATTACTTCACATTTCATCATTTTTTTTTTCAAGTGCCACCTTCTGTTCATCACAGAAAGTACAGTATCAGTTCAGAAAGAAAAAAAAAAATGAATGAAACAGTGAAAGGATTCTCTTGCCCTAGGAACAGTCCAAGTGAAGAGAACCTTGTAGAGACATGCTTTATTTATTTATTTATTTATTTCTTTTTTTCTTAGTCTTTTTGCCATTAGTTCATAGCAGACCAGACCAAATAAAAGTTGTCTGTCTTTATTCAAAGAAATTTTTGTGAAAATTTAAGTAGAAAAAATAATATTCGATAGATAAAATTGATAGAATAAATAGTTACACTTAGGTTTTCGATAGTGAAATATAATTTTGTGGATGGATATTGAACCTAATATGAAAGTAAAATTTTAAATTTCATTTTTAGTAAACGGTGTAAATTATAGCTTATTATCAAGTAATTATTAAAATTATATATGTAATTTATTTTATTAGATATTTTTTATATTTATTCAAAATTAAGAAAAAATAATTAATCTTGAATCTTATTCAAATAATTGATATAAATTGATGGTCTTTCGAAAAAAATATTCAAAAAAAGTCAATAACAATGAAATATAAATCCAATATTTGTAAAAGATTCATATCATCTCGATTTAAAACTTTAAAATATTAAATTTATAAAAAAATTATTAATTTTTTTATTTTTGATTTATGTGAAATTTAAATTTGCTTATATTTTTTGTCTTAAGTTAATTTTCAATTTAAATAATTTACATTTAACTAATTTAATAAGTTAAATAATTATATATATATATATATATATATATAAATATTAAATTCAGTTTATACTAAATTAATTTAAGGACGATGATGGAGACACATTGAATTAGAGAGTAAAAAGGCAGCGCAACCCATTTTGGAGTGTAGTACAAATACTCATTAGAGGAAGGACCAAATATTAAAAAGGTTATTTAAAGTGGAAAAGGTCCTTTTGGGAAAAAGTGTGTTTGGGGTAGAACCGGTCCCAAAGGTTAAGTTTAAACTTCATGACGTATTAAAACCAACCATTACCAATAGCTAAATACGTTTTTTATTCTTTAATTTTGAGTAAAAATTAAATTTTTTTTTTTAGTTTTAAAATAATTTAATCTTTTATTTTTATAAGTGTGAGGTGTAATATTTATAATTAAATTTTATTAAGTTTATTTAATATTTCAAACATATTTTTAAATTAATATTAAAACAAAATGTAAATAAATCAAATGTTATACTGAAAGTTAAAACATGTTTGAAACCTTACTTTTTATTATTACAATGGTTAAGGATTCACATCAAAATTAAAATTCCCATGCAGTTAAAAAGGGAAAAAAATATAAAAGAGAGAAATAATAATCAAAGTGGCTATCTTAAAATTTTGGAGATAAAAAGATTTAATATTTTTTTTACTTATTTTTTTCATAATTAGTTATTGTAAAACTCTTTTAATATTTCTATTCAGAAAAACTCAACAACAATTGTGTTGTTATTGTTTTGTTTCGATAACTAGCTCGAATAAATATACAAATGGTATTACTATTTCTCGCGTATTATTGAAATATTAATATAAATTTTCTTGGATATTTCCTCTTAAAAAATGTAGGACAAGATGAGTAGTCAAAAATTGAATATACTATATTAAGTAATTATGAATATATTAAGTAAATATGAATACTATAATATATATATAAATTTATTTTTTTAAAATTTTAAATTAAAGATAATATTTTAGTCTTTTTTGTATTAGTTTTCTCAAAATTTATCAGTGTTGAATCTTTATAATATTTTACTTCAGAAAACTAATAATAATATGAAAATTATTGATTCATGTTGGTAATGGATATGAATTAAGTTAAAAATAATATTAAATTTCTTATATAAATTTATATATAACTTATTAAGACAATTATTTGGTCAATAATTAAAAAGGATAAATACTATAATTTGTTTCGATATTATTCTCTCGAATAATTCAAAAACAAGAATTTTGAAATAGAAAAACTTATCTTAAAAACAACTAGAGGTTTTGTTGTTTTCTTAATCGGTCTATTATTTGGTCTACAACAACAACAAAAAACAATAAATACTCTAATTTATTTAATTAGTTAATCTTATTGAACATGTATATGTTTATATATAAATAAAGAAAAATCAACCATTTAATTACATACTTAAGAAATAAAATTATTCTGGTGCACCACCAATTGTCACTTGGATTGTCCCCACCAATCAATTTCTCTATTAACACATCACATGATTCATTTTATTATACTCATTTCATCAAAATTAATCACTTCTACAATTATTCATGTTTCTTTTTATGTCATTATTCGTGTTTATCATTTAAAAACTTCAATAATATTTATAATAGATAAATAGTCCATAAAATGTTAAAATAACAATCTATTTTATAAAGGGAAAAATGGTAAATCTAAATTAAAAACAGCTACATCTGTATAATAATGAATTACATTTTTTCTCATATGAAATCCAAAATAAAAGATATATATATATATATATATATATATATATATATATATATATATTATGAAAGAAAAGTTATACCTTTTATGATCAAACATGAGTATAAGTAGGTAGTAATATGATTAAAGCAATAGTTTATTTTTTAAGAAATAATATTTAAAAGAAAAAAAGTATTAATTCAGCAGTTGACTAATTTTTCAAGTTTAGCAACTTGAAAATATTTGAAGAAGGTAGAAACATTTGTGTTGTAAAGAAAAGGGAAAATAGGGTTAAAAAAAAAATTATGAACATAGTATTAATATAATATTAAAGCCTCATGATTGGTGGAGAGTAGGAGCATAGTTTGCAATGTGCACTACCTTATATAATCCAATTGAAGTGAACCTCTCATTATATAATAGCCATTTTTCTTTGGTTCCATTCCTGCATTTTCTAGCTTCTTCTTCTTCTTCTCTTTTCTCTCAATTCTTCATCCATGGCTACTTTTCCTTCTCCTCCTTCACCTTCTTCTTCTTCTTCTTCAATCCCTTCTCCAAGATCCACCATGTTTTACTATGCTAGAAGTGAAAACCACTATGAGGAACCTCACTTTCTTCAAGCTTGTTTTCTCTGCAGAAAACCACTAGGCCAAAACCGTGACATCTTCATGTACAGGTTAGGTCAATTCAGATCACTCAATCCACCTCTTTCATCTCTTTCACCCCACCCCAGATGCTGATTCTTGTTCATTCTTCAACTTTCAATGGAAATTTTCCATTTTTACACTGAATTTCCATGTGGGGTGCTGTGTTCTGGACCTTAGTTTCCAGATCTAGAATAAAGCACCTGCAATATTTCTGTGGCTGGGTTAATTCATACTTGTTGGGTTTTTTTTGGCTGATTTAATTCAATAAATAAGTCCAAGATTTGTTTTTCTTTTTCAATTTTCTTACAAGTTGAATGGTTTAAATCAAGTTTTATTGTTGATAGATTGAAATTCTGTGATTTGTTGAGATTTGTGATGAGGGTTTTGGAACTGTTGTTTTGCAGAGGGAACACACCATTTTGCAGCAAAGAGTGCAGACAGGAGCAAATAGAGATTGATGAGGCAAAGGAGAAAAGTTGGAAAGTTTCTTCCAAAAGGGGTGTGAGAAAATCAGAGAACAGTCAAAATAATTCCACAACCAATAAGGCTGTGAGAACAGGAACAGTTGCAGTGGCATAATCAAGGAATAATCCATGACATGATGATGGTGATGATTATGATTGATGAAGATGAGTGAGGAAAAGGGTTCAATTTTTTTGAAGTGAAAAAGATGGAATGGAGAATTCCAAAGGAAGATGATGAAGTGCAATCAATAATCCATGAAGATTCTGATGAAACCGGGATGAATCTTCTCTGTCTTTGTAAAGAAAAAAGTTGGGTTTTTTATTTTTTCCATTGGGAATAGGAAAACCCAACCAAGAATTTTTGGCTACTTTTGTTTCTGTTTTTTTCTTTGGTAATATTTGATTTGACCCTTTTATTTTTACTCTTTTTCTCTAGTGTTCTATAAGAAAAAGAAAAAAAAAAAACATCATGGATGTATCGATGAGAAAATGAAGAAAAAGCATAAGAGATTATTCTTCATCCAAGATCTAGATGAGTGAACTTTTGCTACATTCTTCTAAGCTTGTGTTCATGGCAAATTTTATTTTCTACTAAAAGTTTATTTCATATAAACCCAAATCTCAATCAAACAAAATTTATTTATTTTTTCTTGGATCTTGACAACCTACGATAATTTGTCCATATGGAAAGAGTTTGGATCCTTAAAATGGGTATATGGTATATGGGAATTTTCGCAAATGAAAATAAAAATGTTAAATAGAAAGTTAAATGGTCAAATTTGTCATCTTTATTCTTTCACTATGAATGTTTTAGCAGCCAAAGCTATATATCTTTCAACTGGAAAATTCTTTCATATAATATAATTTTTTTTTGAAGTTAAATTTGATTTAATTTGACTTGATAAGTTTGATTTAATTTAGGTTCACAAGGGTTTCAGTTGAGTATCACTTTAATAAAACTTATTATATTGGTGAAAGATTCTCATTATTGGAATATAAATATAAAATTATATATATATTTTCTTTTTCAAAAAGATCACTTGTATATGACTTCACTAATGCAACTTTTCATGGAATAATGGACATTAATTTTTCAATGTCTAAATGCTCACACCAACTTAGTGCTATAGTGGTGTTTCTCAAGAATTGCATATCTTGTATACCACTTGTTTACGGTGCTTTATCAATTACGAAGGAACCCTAATTTACATTCTTTTTATTTTACATAAATAAATAAAGGGTTAAATATGCTTTTGATCTTTATTTTTTAAGTAAAAATTAGGATTAGTCCCTCCTGAAAATCTTCGACCAATTTAGTATTTTAACTATGTAAATGTGTGGATCTAGTCCTTTTAACAAGATTTTATTAAGTTTATTTTACGTTTCAAACACATTTCATTATAATATTTTAGTTTGTTATGCCGTTTGACATATTTTTGTTTCAATGTGAACTGAAAAATGCATTTGAAACGTCAAATAAACTTAAAAAAAGTTGGTTTAAAAGACTAAATACACGCATTTTTAAAGATAAAAGACTAAATTAATTCAAAGTTTGCAAGAGAAACTAATTTCAATTTTTGAGGAACAAAAATATATTTAACCCATAAATAATTAAATAAATAAGGTAACTAGTTAATTTTATTTTACTTTCTCTAGACATTGCGACTTTCTCAATCTGAAAAATGTTAATAATTGAAGACTAGATATCATTGTCATATTGAATATTCTATAACAAAACCTTTTTTTCCTATTTATTTTATGGTAAAAGCACCATAAAATGGACACAACGAAATTTTAAGATACTGAAAACAAAACGATAAACAAAAAACAAGTTAAAAACACAAAAATCAACGACACATTCATGAACTATTGTAATTAAAATTTCCAAAAGTAACCAGTATATAATTAGTCCAATATAAATTATGTGAGAATCCTAACAATCTAACGTAAAAACAATAATTATCTATAAATATATTACTGCGGATTTTTTCTTATTATATTTCTCTAAATCCTATATAAATTAATATGACATGAAAGATTAATTTTGTCCTAATAATATTTCAATCTATATATTTTAGGTTTAATTAGTCGGATAATACCCACTTTTATTTAGATGTGTCAGTTTGGTACATATTTTAAAAAATGTGTCAATTGAGTCCCAACTTTTTAAAAAATGTCCCAATTAGGTCATTTTCAGTAAAAAAATATTAACACCGTAAATGGTATTGATATTTAAAATTACTTACAAAATTAAGTATTGATATTTATATTAAAATTGAGTGATAAAAGTCATGAATTAAGTTAACGACTTTAGTAATTTTTGTCTGAAATGGACTCGATTAAGACACTTTTTAAAAGTTAGAACTACATTGACACATTTTTAAAAACAGATACCAAACTGACACATTTGAACAAAAGTGAGTATCATCCAACTAATTAAACCTATATTTTATTGAGATGCTACTATATTCTATTTGAAAACACCTCAAATAAACTTTAATCCTATAATATTCTTCATTTAGCTAAACTTTTCATGACAATATTTTTCTGCCATGGCTTAGTACTCCTTTTTTTTTTTTATCTTATCTTTTCCTATCATCAACGTCATCCATATGTATCATATACATAATCTTTTAGAAAAATAAATCATTAATTAACAAAAATTAATAAAAGCTTTCTATCAATAACATGATATGAAATCAAAATTTGATGTAACCTATAGCAAGTGTTAATAAAGAAATGAACATAATTTGGCAACAAGAGTAGGACATGAATAATTGAAGCTGTGGATCTGCAAACAAGTCAATGATTCTAGCTAAACTCACAAGATGGAGGAAGAAGAACGCAGTTGAAAAAGTGGTGGTGTTCATTTGGTTGACCCATTTATTTATTTTAATTTTTATTAGAATAGTTGACCCAAATTTAATGCATGAAAATTTAGCAGAAGGGAACAAAAGGAAAATGTGACAGGAAATTTAGTTTTATAATTTTTTATTAATTATTGGTGTCAATTATTAATTGAAGTTGATGAATCTGCTTACCTAATTAATATCGCAGTCAATGAGGTCTAACGTGTAAGCTTTTATATACTAATAATAATAATAATAATAATAATAATAATAATAATAATAATAATAATAATAATAATAATAATAATAATAATAATAATAATAATAATAATAATAATAATAATAATAACAGTGACAATAATAAGTCAGTCACAGAAACGTACCAAACATTAAATTCATTTTAACTTCCCATCTGTTCATATGACAGAGACAAGGCCATAGTTTTCAATTTTATACAAAATTGAATTATAATTTTTAGGAAGATCTTGTCAATTTATCGAGAAATTGACCCTTGATCAATGAAAATACATCATGATTTCGAAGTCTGATTCTGTTTTTGATCAATTAAATTGTAATTGCTCTATTGCTTTAGTTCTTAATTTGGAATGTAATCAAAGTATACAAATTTGGTAGTTGAATTGTTCTAATAATGTTGATAGATTCATAAAGAATTTGGATTTTTTAAGTTTTTTTTTGTAAATTTATAATAAAAAAGTGATTTTTTATTATTATTAACAGTTATTTAATCGCAAATTTGTATATTGTTATTAATTATGATAATATTTTAAAATTCATTAATATTAATATTATGATAAAATAATATTAAAATAATTATTCTTAATATAATCATTTTAAAAATTAATACAATTATCTTTACCGATCGTTTACAAAATATTCTTAAGAACATCGTATGTAATTTTCTTTTATATCTTGTGAAATTCACAACAATTTAAAAAATATATATTTTTTATATTTAAACTTAGGAAATTATAAATTTAATTCAAATAATTTTGATATAAGTAAACTTATATAAACTTTATTTTCTAGCTAAATATTAATAATTTACACAGTGTTTTTATTGTAGAATCACACAAGATAAACTATTTAACAAGGAGCAGTTATTATTTTTGTGTATCTCAAATCAAAACAAAATTTCAAATCTATTATTCCACCTCAAGAAATAACTTATTAAGTCATTTATGAACCCAAAAACTATCATGATGTGTTTGGACGAAATAAATTAATAATTACTAAATTTACGAGTTGAATTCTCTATCAGAAGTAATTTTCCTTTCAAAGTAAAGTACTAAATTTTGTGATATTTATTTCAAAAATTCACATTACATTAGTAGAACATAAAAGTAAAAGAAACTCAAATTTTATTCTTGCGGTTGTCTACGTGAAAAGATACACACTATCCATAACCATACTTATGGTATGCTTGATTTGGAAAAATAAAATGATTAAGTAATGGAAAAAAATTATTAGACTTGTAATAATGTGTCTGGATGAGAAAGTTTAAAAGATAATTTCTTTGTACTGATCATTTAAAATACTTTACCAAAAAGTATGTTAATTAAATTTTATAATTATAATTAAATTACTTAAAATTAAAGAATTTAAATTTTATTTAAAAAATAATAATTAAACTTATATATATATATATATATATATATATTTTACTATTAATTATACAACACAATTAAATAAAGTAAAGGTTTCTTGAGTAGAGTAAAAGTTTGGAGAGAACATACAAAAGAAGCACAAACTTTAAGAAGAAAGATGATATTTTCTAAAACAAAATTGAACAATTTGAATAGTTCAAAAAGAACATTTGATACAACAATAACACGAGAAGCAATGCTCAAGAAACTCTTAAAACAAGGAACTGAAAAACTCCCATTTCAAACTGGGAACTTAGATCCATATATAGTTACCCATTATCTTAAAATATTTGAAGAGAAAGAAGTAATAATGCACATTCCTCTTTACAAGAGTCTTGGAAATGATTTTCTACTATGTCCTTAAATATCCAAACTCTAGATTTTCTTAGATTTGCTTGAATAAGTATAGTTTCATTTTGTTGTGATAATCTTAGAACCTTAAACTATAACTAATTTGTTACTATATAGTGAGCAGATATATGAATCATAACATTTCATTAGAAGATTTGGTATATAATCTTGTTGATTTGGAAGTCTATAATTTCTTCCGATCACAGAAATATATTCTGTTAGGGTTAACCATATGGAATGTTTCATAATATATTTCCTAATGTATCCTATTTCACTATATAATTTTGTTGGAAATAGTCCAAGTATAAAAATAAAGACCCATAATACCATTGTCTTAAAGTTTTGAGGTAAAAATAGTGTCAAATGTTTTATATGTGTAATACTAATATCATATATATCTAGAACCACAATCTCTCAAATAACTATAACCCATATATGAAAGAATATATAACCCAACAATGATATCAAAGTCGATGGTTCAGGTGACAGACCGCATAACCATAACCAAAAAGAATCACATACCATATAAAAAAAAAAGTAACAAGAGACTCACCGATTATTGGGAATAATCCAAGTGTGAGTCAAAAAGTCTCACATTAGATAGAAAAAACAGAATTAAACACTATATAAAAATAAAGACCCATAACACCATTGTCTTAAGGTTTTGGGGTAAAAATGGTGTCAAATACCTTATATGTGTAATACTAATGTCATATATATCTAGAACCACAATCTCTCACATAACCATAACCCATATATGAAAGAATATATATAACCTAACACATTTGTGACTTGTAATAGAAGATTTCCAATGACACATTTCATTTTTGAACTTTAAGTTCCAATCTCAGATCCTAAACCATTTTTATATGCAACATAAATAATCACATGCTTCACTTTGAGAAAAAGGGTTGATAAGATATCACATAAAGATGGGCTTGAGAGCATGTAAACACATACATGACAATATCTCCCAGAATGAACCTTGTTCTCACCTAAACTCAGGCAAAATTAATTTTTTTTGCTAGAGATGAAACTATGAGGACACATTGGCTCTCTGAAGGATCATAAATCTTTTTCTGCTAGCACTCTCCACACGTTCACCAAGTTTTGCAAGATGTTCCATCCTCTTTTTCCACAACTCTGAAGAGCCTAATTGATTTCCCTTCACTTCAGCTTCAGCTTCACCATTTTCTGATACCTCAACACTTCTGTCATCTGCCTCATCACTGTCTTCCATTATCTGCTTCAGTCTCTCCACCACCTGACTCATCGTCGGCCGATCTTTCGCGCTCTTTCGCAGGCAATGATCAGCGAGTTTCGCCAGTTTTCTTGCTCCGTTCTTGGAATACTCTCCCTGAAGTCGCTGATCGATTATTGTCTCAAACTTCTTGCTGTCAGGAGGGTATTGCTTCACCCACTCCAGCAGTTTCTTCTCTGATTTTGGCCTGTTTCTTTCCATTGAACGCCTGCCAGTAAGCATTTCATATAAAACCACTCCAAAACTCCACACATCACTCTTGGCTGTGAGATGACCTGTCTCAATGTAATCTGGAGCAGCATAACCATATGTCCCCATCACCTAACATGAAAAATTTTTTGCAAACAACATTATAATCATACATAACTTTGACATTGATTGTATAAACAAGATAATGGTTCTGTTGGAACATTTTTTATACTTGAATAGATTGAAGTGATTGATCAACTCTGAGGTATGAGTTGTCCATACATTTATCTCAACAAAATCACTGACCCTAACTATAGTTGGGTTTTTACCACAATTTGACATATTTGTCTCTGCTTAAACTGAACACCAAGACAAACCATAAGCTCTGACACCGCTGTTGAATGTTGAAGACTTAATGTTTGTGGGTATTGTTTTTCTTATATATTACTCAATTTTTCATTTCTATTCAAGACTTCCAACTCATACTTGGATTTCTAACAGGTTTGACATTGATAAAGGAAGAATGAGAGAAAATTGAGAGGCAGCATGGGGTGAATAATCAAGTTCAATGAAGCCATGCAATCCATGTAGCTGATTTCATGAGGTAGGATAAGACTTTTGTTGTTGAATATTTGGTGAGTCATGTTTACAAATAGTACAACTAAGTTCAGAATCTATGAGGAAGAATGCATGCAATGTGATAACTGTGCTGAATATGGCATGGCACTTACAGCTGTTGAAACATGAGTATCACCAGCTACTGGTCCCTCCCTAGCAAGTCCAAAATCAGAAAGCTTTGGCTTATACTCTTCATCCAGTAATATATTCGAAGATTTAAAATCTCGATATATCACCTAGAGAATTTGCATACAAATTGTTAAAAGCAGAGGAAGAAAAGTTCATGAGATATAAATACAAATTAAAAGCTATCCAACACTGATAAAAGCAATTTAATGATCTGCAAAATGGTAACTAATAATGTGAAATCCAAGATTATGGTATTAGTCCGTTGAGTTGCCACTTTTATAATCTGAAGTTATGTATTATATGTATTCTACTATAGCTTATGTAATAGCTGCATGATCCTTTTCCAAAAAGGGTAGTTCCAATTAACATGGATAGTTTACATAAACTTCAAGAAAAGGAAAAAAAATCATAAAGGGTGATTAAATATGTAAGAAGTTGGACAGACAATTTTTGCAATTTATAGCCAACAGTATAGAGAGTGTGTTCAAAAGAGTATGCCAAAGATGTTACTAACTTTTCACATTCCTAAACTCTAACCTGAATTTCTAATTCTTCATGAAGATAAGTTAACCCTTGAGCTGCTCCAAGTGCTATTTCAAGTCTAGTTTTCCAAGGAAGAGGATCATAAGCTTTATTGAAAAGATGAAACTCTAAACTTTTGTTCGGCATGTATTCATACACGAGTAGTCTCTGGATGCCTCGTTCGTCATCCAAAGCACAGTACCCAATAAGCTTGACAAGATTTGGGTGTTCCACAACACCAAGAAACTGAACTTCAGTCAACCATTGCTTATGACCCTACATGAAAGAAGGAAAAATAGTCAAAGGGATATCCTCGTATCACCATATCCAATTATTCAATCACTAACAAATTTCAGCATGCATAAATAACAAATTTTTAAAATATATTTGATATTTCAGGACCTTAGCAAGAAAGAAATCTTGTCTATTACATATAATTAGCACGTTAGAGTAAGAGATCCATCAATTAATCCTTCTGTACTGTAAAGTAAGAATGATATATGGTTTTTTTATTAAGAAGTATCATAAATAATTTATACCAGACATGCAGAAATCATCTATGGAGTTACATTACAGTACAGTGTCTGTATATGTAAATCATACCTTAACATGCTGAACATTAAATTCAATCCAATAAAGTTTTTAGTAGAAAATATGGCAACAAATATATCAGAAAAAGCATCTTATTAATATTTCTAAGAGAAGATTTTGTGTTTGAATTGCCTGAAGAAATCCCATTAACTAGCAGTAAATATACAACTCATAAGTGAGAGCTCTTTGCCACTAAAAAGAACATCATTTCCAACATTAACTATCTCATCTTGAACCTAAAGGATGAAAGAAGCAACTAGAAATGCATAGACATCTATTGATGTCTTTTTGAACTTAACTCATTCATATATACATTAACACAGACTATGTAATGAGGTATTATCAGTTAGTTTTGAGATAATTGAATAACAGAGGAAATTAGTATCTTCCCACCAACCAATCCCCCTGCTTTTACAAATGTTAAAATAGTAGATAGATAGTGTAGCGGATGATATTACTTAATTTATTGGGTGAGACAAAAACTCTGATCCATGGAGGCTGAGGAATATCAATTTTGACTATACTTTGCATAAATTTGAGTGGATTGGTGTATATGATAAAACAGATAGCAGTATAGATAATGTTGATCCTAAATGCTATATAGGAGAAAAAGAAAATCACCCTTGTAGTTAAACTGATGGCCAAGAATCCAAGGCTAAGAATTTTGACAACAAGACGATATGCTATGAAGCTCAGACACGCTTGTGTCTCATACATATCCGACACAGATACATGTACGACACAACATCCAATACATATCAGACATAGACATAGATATGTGTATGACACGACATGGAACCCTCACACTAACACTAACACTAACACTAACATAGACACCGGAAATGGTAACCATTGGACTCTAAATGCTTTGAACCATAAACATAAGAATTTGTATGCAAAAGTCTCTGACCAATTACATCCCAAGAAAATTGTTGAGTCTCATCTCATACCTGTAATGCATCCTTGTTAAGTCTTTTGATGGCAACTACAACAGGATTCCCATTCCCATCAGCAGGATGGACTGAACCTTTAAACACACTTCCAAATCCACCTTCTCCTATCTTAAAAAGCCTGTTGAAATCACTAGTTGCACGCTTGAGCTCTGGGAGGGAGAAGACCCTCAAATTCTGACCCTTCTCCTCATACAGTTCCGGTATACCGCGGGGTGAAGCAGATGAGCTTGAAGACTTGGTGACCCTCTCAGCCCCTGAAAATTCCAGTTTCTCTTTCTCCTTCAGTTCAGGTGCTGACCTTTGCCTACCGTTTCTAGATTTGTCTTTGAAATAGTAAAAGCACTTCATTGCATTACCAATCAGCTATGTATTTATCATGCACAATCTCTGTTCAACCTGTTATCAATTCAATTCAACAATTCACAACAAAATTATTGTCAGGAATAAACCCCCTTGACACCATTACCATCTACAACGAAGAAAAAAACACAACAAAGTAGTGAATATTAAAAGCACTTCACAGCATAAACAATTAGCTATGATTCTTATGAATGGTCTCTGATTAACCTGATATCAGTTCAACAATTCACAACAAAATTACTGTCAGGAATCAACCTCCTTGACACCATTACCATCTACAAAGAAGAAAGATACAACAAAGTAGTGTAGAAAAAGCACTTCAAAGCATAAACAATTAACTAGGATTCTTATGCACAGTCTCTTATTAATCTGCTATCAATTCAACAAATCACAACAAAATTGTCTTCTGGGATAAATTCCCTTCACACCATTACCATCTAGAAAGAAGAAAAACACAACAAAGCAGCGAATAGCAAAAGCCCTTCATAACATAAACAATGAGCTATCATTCTCATGCACTGTCTCTGATAAACGTGTTTATCGATTCAACAAACCACAAAAAGGAAATGATTGTCAAGATTAAATCCCCATGATACCATTACCACCTAGAAAAACACAACTATGTACTGCATAGTAAAAGCACTTAAGAGCATCATGATTCTTAAGCACGGTCTCTGATCAACTTGCTATGAATTCAACAAATCACCAAAATCAATGACTGTCAAGAAAAAAATCCCCATGATACCATTACACCCTATAAAGCAGCAAAGCACAACTATGCAGCCAATAACGATACCCCAGATGCATCTGCACACCAGAATTGCAAAAAGTTTCAAAATTTAAGCAACCCAAGAGAGCAAAAACATTAACCAACAGAGAAAAAATTGACACAACAAACAACATGGCATGTATACAGAGCACATGCAAAATGAACAAAAATCTTCTGAATCACACAAACAGGATTCAGAAGGAAAAACCAAGTGAAAGGAAGAGCAAAATGGTTGAAATTGAAGGTGAGTAATCAAATTTCGGAATCCTCACAGGGAAGAACACAGAAGGGCATGTCTTGGTTCCTGTACACGTTCGAGAAGCTTGAAGTTTTCACGGAACAAGAGAAGAAAAGGTTCACATCCACATGAGTTAGTAGTTTTCTTTGGCTTCTCTCACACGGATATCAATGAAGAAGAAAGAAGTAATAAAGAAAGTTGCTGAAAGTTGTCTTTTTTCATTCATTGGTTGACCAAAGGTTAGCCAGCTTGCTCAAGTTTCTGCTTTGAAGTTTGAAGAGAGAAACATGAACACATTGACCATCATATCTTTATTTTCTCTTTCTTTTTCAAAAGGATCATGCATAGACCGACTTATATTGCTTTAAATTATTACTTTTTTTTTATAGTGTCATATTTAAGAAAATTATTTTTATATAATTTATACCTTTTAAGTTTAGGAAAATTTCCATAAATATTTTATTGAAGTAAAAGAAGGGAATTAATTGAATTAATATATGTGCATATCATTTTCGGTGTAAAAAAAGACATTCTTAACTCTTTTCATATATGTTAAGAATATAGCAAATTTTCAATTACAAGAGAAATACAAAAAAAGAAAAAAGATTAAAAGTTAAGAAAGTATTAATTACTCCTTTACTTATTTATATCTCATCATTCCCTTAATTTTTAATTAGTTTATGTATATACTTTTATTATGATGTAAAAATACAATTAGAAAATCTTGTGAAAATTTTATTAAAAGTTTATTTAGGGTATTTACTAAAGATGATTAATACGTTTTGAATCTTATAAAAATTCATAGTAATTATGATATTAAATGAAATTTAATTTAAAAATCATTAATATACTTTTATTTTATTTAAAAGAAGAAAATTTCATAAATATTATAAAGTTTTGTTAATATTTTATTTAATGTTGATTGATAAAAATTAAAAATAATTAAATAATAAAGTAATTATATTTTTATGTTGCTAAAAATTAAAATATAATTAAACTTAAAAAATATTTAAATTACTTAAAAAACCAACAAAAAATTAAAGTTAAAAAAAACAATTAAAATATTAATTTAAATAAGTGATAAGATAATCTAATTCTTAAAAATATTATGAGTTTAATCTCTCACTAACAAAAATTAACAATTAATTTTAAAAAGTATTTTGTCTTTATAAATTTTATTATATGTATTTATATTACTTTAATTAATAAAATTAATTATTCTAACTTTCAATAAAAATAATAAAATTTGTGCCAACTTTAATTAATGCATTTAATAGAGTTAGTGCACTAATTGAAATATTTAATTATTAATAAACCTTATTTCTCTCTCATCTTAACTATCTTTTTCCTCACATTTACAACATTTTGTCTTTTTTCTATAATGAAATATTTTTTTCCTCTCTCTCACTCTCATCATTAACTTTCTTACCATACACCTCATTAATCATCTTTCAATAACTTATTACCAACTCTTTAATTCTTTTTCTTTCTTCTGCATCTCTTCTTCAAGCCTATTTCTTTTTTTCTTGCATGTCACTATCTTTGAAATATAGAGGTGGGACATATATATTGGAGACTATTATTTATATAAATATATATATGATTTAAGTATTTTCTTTATATATATATATATAAATGAAAAATATTAAATGAAAAATATTAAAAATATCATATTAAGTATTTTCTTTATATATATATATATATATATATATATATATATATATATATATGTATATATATATATATATATATATATATATATATATATATATGTATGTATATATATATATATATATTAATGGATAAGTATAGTGGAAAAAAAAACAATTACTAAACAAAGTGACATATTCTGAAACTTAAATAAAGTCCAGTGGATATTTGATGGGATAGATTGCTATTCATTCATTATGTTTGGTCCACCAATTCAGTAGGTGGTTGATGTGTTGGAGTAATTTTTAAACTAAAATATAAATATAACAAAAATAAATTTGTATACTATATTATTTAAATAATATAAATATTTAGTAATATTATAATTTATTATTAATACTTATAATTTTTAAGGAAGTAATTTCATATATAAAAAAAGGTAATATTTTTAATTTTTTAATTAAATATTAATTTATTAAAAGTGTAATTTTTTTTGTGTGTATAAACTTCTGTTTTAAAATTGGATTAGGCTGATTAGTTGGATAAGTGGATGGGTTAAATAAATTATCAAAGCCATAAAACTGGTAGAAAGAAGAAAAAATTCATGTTGTTTAAAATATTTAAAAGTAAATATCAGTATAAAAATCGTTGGTATATTTTTTTTAATATAAAAAATTACAATCTTAGTATAGCAATTTTAATTTTAATAGTGGTTTATATAATTGAGTACGTGGTTATTAGTAATTGTCACGTTAATATACAATTAATTTTGAAGAAACTACTTAAAATTTCAAATTTAGAAAGAAATAAACAAATGGTAAAAGATTTTTTTTTTAAAGTAATTGGCATGTTAAAGTTAATTTTTTTCTTTAATAAACATACGTAATAACGATAAAACACATATTCAATTATCCTAGTCATTGTCTCAAATAAAATTAAAAATTGTATACTAAAATTATAATTCTTTTCTATTGTACTAAAATAAAATGTATCATGTACTTGACTATTTATCCAATATTTAATATTATATTATTTGGCATAACAAATTACTTAGTCTTAATATTTTGTGAAAATTTTTCAACGTGATCTCTCATTTTTTTTAAAAATAATATTTGAACATGGTTTTTGAACTCATTTTTTATATGGCTTAGGTGGTAGGGTAGTTTCTTTTTTTAAATTGATTTTCATTTAATGAAATTAGATGTTATACGTGCGGACAATTTTGGAGACAAAGGCAAAGTAAAGAAGTTTTAGCAGAGAGAGACAAAGAACCACTTAGTTTAACTTAGAGGAGACAACAACGAGAAGAACTTATCGACGATAACACATCCACCAGAAGCAAAGAACACAACGTTCATCGAAACCGGTTTATTGTAAGTTTCCTCTGATTCTATCCCACAGCTTTCTCACACTATCTTCATTGTTCATGGTTTTTTCTGTGTAAAGTTTTGACATTTTGGGGAAATGGTCTTTTTTTTCGTTGTTGATGGCAGTGTCATTTACTGTGTTTTGATAACCCATTGTTTATCTGTTTATTTATTTGGAAGACAGAACCCGTAACCTAAACATGGAAATGTTTGATTTTTGTGATATTGAGAAGAAAGTTGAAACATTGGATTTATTTAAGGAAAATGTCAGATTTTTCGGCGGTAAGAGTGATTGCAAGGTTGGAGAATCAAGTATTTTTTTTTGAATCGTTGCTTCATTCCTCAACGTTAATTGCGTTGTTGGTTGTGCGTGTAAAGTTTGTTGTTGTTGGATTAATCTGTTGTTACCTTTCCATTTCGTTAGGGGTGATGTGGGTGGTTTTATGATATATTTTTTCTTTAAGGAGTACAAAATGGACAGTAAAGGTCTTCAATTTGTTGATTATAGTGAGGAGAAGAAGGTATGTTATTGTCCATCGTTGGATTGATTTTTTTGAATTTTTGTGAAGGACCTAAAAGTTTGATTTGTTATATAGATGTTTTTCCATCACTCTTGCAGAGTGAAGTACATTGGTGCTTTGAATGATAGATTAAATATGCAATAGAAGGAGTATATTGCAGGCACACCATTTTGGTTGTTCACCATGTTAAAAGAATCGATGAAGATAAGTAGGAATGTTCTCTCTCTTTTATGTTATAAATGGGTTGAAAGGATGAGTGGTTTTGATGTTGGTGGCCAAGTGGTGGAATTTAATTTATTAGATGTTTATTTAGGGTTAGAGTTGAGGGTGTTGGGAGAAAAAATTGATTTAAATGACAAAGTTGTGGAGAATGATAGTTGGAATATTTTAGGGTCTCAAAGAGTTAATGTTAAGTTGATATATGATTTTCTGATGAAATTTGATGATGATGTTGGTGGTATAGAAGTATTTTGCAGGCTATATATTTTGTTAGGAATATCAGAGTTCTTGTTGCCAAATAAAAAGGGTGGTGTTTTTTCCATAATTTTTAAGATAATGGATGATATGAAAAATATTGAAAAATATAATTGGGGTACATTAGTGTACGAGTATTTGGTTGGTATCCGCTTCAGGTAAAGTGATTAATGTTTGTTATTGTTCTTAAGTGATGATTGTGATTTTGCGTAATTTGATGTTAATATTTATTTGTTTTTGTTGCAGTTATGATCATTTGCTTGTTTGCAACTCAAAGTTCAAGTGTCGAATGAACAATTCCCACAATTGTTGCATTGGATGAATGTGACAGTGGGTGACAATGTCATAAAGAGTGTGTTTGATAAGGATATGATTCATACATGCTTAATAGTATAAGTTGTGTTTGAAGTTTGTTATTGGTTAGCCTTCATAATTATTTGTTGTTTATTATAGGCTATTGTTGATGTGGCGGTGTCAAACAAAGAACTTGGTCATGCTGTTGTAAAAGAAGCATTTGAAGAACTTGGCATTGCCTACAAAGAATAAGATGTGAAGGAGAAGGAAGAGGTTGAGCGTCTTCTACATTATCAAGAAGGTGAGATAGTTGATATGAAACATTCTATTTCCGAATTGGAAGAATTTGTTGCAAAATGGAAGGGTGAGCAACGAAAGCATGAGGCCAAAAATGATGTTGATGATGATTTTGTTGATGATGAAATGGTGAATGACCCTCCCGTTGAGCCGGTTCATGATGAAATGATGAATGTCTAAATACAATTTTTTTATAAAAAAATTCTATATTTCTATAATTTTAAATATTGTTTTCATATTCTTTGAAATTGAAATTTGTATTTTTTTTTCAAACAAAAACAGTAATTATACTATGTTTACATTAAAAAGGGTCTAGTGGAGGAAATAAAATGCATGTCGGTCTAGTGGTGATAATAAAGATGTAAAAGCGTCTATTACAGGAAAAATTTGACACAACACACCTCATACCTTACTCCTGGAGTTTGAAACATTAACCAATCTCCTAGCCCACATAAACACAAACACAAATGCAATTTTCAATATTTTACTACAAAGGCAGAAACTAGACTAGAATAAGTATTTGAACAAAACTCAAACAATAACTATATTTCTCCCTATAACAAACACAACTTTCCTATGCATACATTCTCAACATCTACTTGCTATAAACCTACTTTTTACCAACTACCTATTGTTTATCATTATTGTTTCCTCACACTTTAAAAATCAAGAAAGGAAAACTATATTTGATATAGTCATAAGTGTGTCCCCTCATTTCTCTATCAAGACAATTTACTTTTTGTTCTTAATACTTCCGGTTTCATAAATAATCTCTACAATCTGAACTTAAACTCTTATACACATAAGAAATAAAAAATTCACAACCCTCAAGTCACCCTAAGGAATAACTGCCCTGATTTCATTAATGTAACATCCTATTTTAGTAGCATAGAACTAATAAAATAAGGCGTTTCATAATAATATTCAAAATAAATAATCTAGAGTATAAAATATATTTCTACAAAAGATATGACTATAAAAATATGACACTTATGCAACCATACTAAACTAACAAAGCCCTATACAAAAACTAACCACTACTCATGCTCCAAAAGATCTCCCACAACTCTTACCTAATGGCTCATCATTCTAGAAGTGCCTTTAAACTTACATCTTCATCTTCTATATCGATAAGGTGATAATTGCAAAAGAAAGAGTTACACACAAGTAAGGCAAAAAAACACAAAAGGGTAAACTAATTCACAAAAAAGAAAAGAACACATCATATACTAAGTATACATATTTTCATAACAAAGTCATACAACTCAATTAGTCACAGTGAAATCATATATATAAGTAAAGACCCTATTGACTCAATTATCTAGATGCATGCATTGATATTAGATTCACTAGAGGCGTGCACTTTTGGTGGCCTCTATTGCTCTGTAGAACCATTGTCAATGCGTTTTACCCTACCACAGACAATGTCAATCCCCTTCGTGTCATAGGCCAAACAAAGCCTATAGGCTAGGAATTCTCGCTACTCTTCACCACATAGCACATTCTACTCTATTTGATTGTGAATATGGTTATTAGAGTGTTAGAATACCTCTTACTTGAATCCATACATCAATACATACACTAAAGTAATGTCACAACTGAAATCGCAACGGGATGACGAACCAAAAAATAAAATTTGTAAAAAGAGATTTTGGAGTCGCCACCATAGTTATTATAGGAAACTATGGAAAACCATAAAAAGGAGCAAGGTCTACGAAAATAGAGTTTAGGGATACGGGAGTTAATTACCCGTAGGGAATGTGTTAGCACCTTACAACGCCCATCCTAAGACGGTACCTTTAATTAAAATATAAATTGATGTGGTCTCCTTTAAATGTTTATTTTAAAAAAACAGATCAAATAAAATAAAGTAAAAATAAATAGATAAATAAATAATAAAATAAATAAATAAATAAAGATAACAAAGAAAAACAAAGGAAACAAAAAAGATTTTTTTGTTTTTTGGGCCTGACATGGATTACTCCTTGCTCCTATGTATCTCCATTCATAATGGAGAATCAGGGTGACATAGTTCTTTATGAAAAAGACTTTTTGAAAACAATTTGTTCAAAGATGTTGATATCACTCTTTTTTAATATTTGAAAATTTTGTATTTTTATAGTAATTTTATAAAAGAGCGAAGACATTAAGTACTAAGACGACGTGAGCGGTCATACGAGCACTTATACATTTTAAAAGTTTAAAGGATATTTAAATTATTTATTTTTTATTACTTCCTTTAAAAAAACTTCCGAAATAAGACATGATACCCAAAAACGTGACTATTATATATCCACAATTTATGAAAACATTAGGAAAAAAATAAAAGATTAGGAAATAACGTTTAGGATTAAACATATTATTTTATTATGAAAAAAGTTTTAAAACCCTTAACATAAAAATATGGCACAACATATTCATACAATGTTAAAACATGATATCTCTCACTTATTCATGCAACAACGTTCACAACCCAATGCAATCAACAAACATTAATCATAAAACTAATGAACCCAAAAATGCATGACAGTAATGTTTTTTCCAGACCAAGAAGAAATGGTGAAAACATCAATCTTCAACAAAGATCATAACCAAATCTCAACAAAGACCACTTACCACAACAAGAATTAAAAATTTATGAACCTGAACGAGATATCGAATTTACAATAGTTGCGTTGGAACACCAAGAAGCACGTGGGGGTGGCGATCGAAGGTGAGTGGGTCTTTTATGTGCGAGGGTTAAAAGAAAATGTGTACTTAGGGTGAGAGAGGTCTCCAAAATGTTGAGTGAAAAAAACAACCTTTTCTTTTTTTTTTCTGATGGGTTTATATACACAACATTTTAAATCTAATGTAATCTCGTAATAAAGGTTCATCTTAATTACCACGAAATTTAAAAGGCAAGAACTGGTCTTAATATTATCACATTATGGGAATCAAATCACAGAAAAAAATGAGCACAAAATCTCAACAAAGACCACATACCACAACAAGAATTAAAAAATTATGAACCTGAACGAGATATCGAATTTACAATAGTTGCGTTGGAACACCAAGAAGCACGTGGGGGTGGCGATCGAAGGTGAGTGGGTCTTTTATGTGCGAGGGTTAAAAGAAAATGTGTGCTTAGGGTGAGAGAGGTCTCCAGAATTTTGAGAGAAAAAAACAACCTTTTCTTTTTTTTCTGATGGGTTTATATACACAACATTTTAAATCTAATGTAATCTCGTAATAAAGGTCCGTCTTAATTACCACGAAATTTAAAAGGCAAGAACTGGTCTTAATATTATCACATTATGGGAATCAAATCACAAAAAAAAATGAGCACAAAATCAAACATGATCAGCAAAATTGATTCTAATTAGTAAAAGAGATATTGCTTTGAATCATATTACTACTTTCTTTATCTGGAAAAAAATGTGTCATAAAATCAGAGCACAAAATAAAACGTGATCAGGACAAATTAATTATAATTACAAAAAGATATTCTTGAGAAACATATTACTATTTTCCTCATCTGGAAAAGGAGATGTCATAAAATCGGAGCACAAAATCAGAGTAAATGATTCTAAATATTAGAACATATTCTATTTCTAATTATTGGACTAACTTCTTAATCTGGAGCAGAAACGACAAAGCATAGAGTGGGGGTGCGAAAATAAAATTTTGGGCTGCCATTAGTTGCAAGAAAAAATGGTGTGGATGTACAAAGTATTTTGAGCTAAAATAGAAACAAAGTCTCAAAAGAAAATACATAAGAGATTAAAACAATCTCTCTCTTTTTTTCTTTTTATTTATTTATTATTATTATTATCCTATTATTATTATTTAGACAAAGAAAAAAAACCAAAGAAAAACTTATTTACTTTTTTTTTGTTATTTTATTATTATTATTATTATTATTTTATTTTCTTAAAAAATAAATTATTTTTTTATTCTATTATTTATTTAGCCGGACGAAATTGGGTGTTGACACTCTGTAGAACCATTGTCAATGCGTTTTACCCTACCACAGACAATGTCAATCCCCTTCGTGTCGTAGGCCAAACAAAGCCCATATACTAGAAATTCTCACTACTCTTCACCACATAGCACATTCTACTCTATTTGAGTGTGAATATGGTTATTAGAGTGTTAGAATACCTCCTACTTGAATCCATACATCAATGCATACACTAAAGTAAAGCCACCATAGAATCTCCACACAAGATTCCTAGAATTATGCTAAATACATACATCCACAAAACATGATTCCTTTATTATATATTGTTGCACATTGTATGCTTGATAAAAATACAAAAAAAAAATATTTTTGTATTTGTGAAATTTGTTGTATGAATTGTAAGAGTTGTCAAGTATTGCACAAGTCTCTTGGAAAACGATTATTAGACTTTCCACTTTAATACTTGTGTGATTTAGTACACTTACCAATCCCGTAACAACCTACCATAACAATCACTGATGAACAAAAACTGAAAAAGAAAACTCAAAGGACACATGCAAGCAGAAAGAAACCATGTGCGAGGAGAAAAATGAATTGGACCAAGAAAAGAATAGAAATTCAACTTAATAAAACCGAGAAACTGATCGATCAAAATTGAAGAACTCCTCACGAGGATCACTCCTACAGTCTCGGATCTTCAATAAAACGAACGGAGGATGAAAACTCTGAGAGAAGTCACATAAATCTAGAAAAGTGATTTTTAGAAAAAAATGTGTGTTTTAAAATAATGAAACTCATTTAAAAAACTTTTTATTTATATAAACCATTTTAAATATTAAAATAATCAGGTGTCACTATTTTTAAACCATTATCAATTCTAAAACATCATTATTGCAGGTCTTTCGTACAAAGAATAACAATAATTTGAAGAAAAAAGAGAAATAGTTTATATACATATGCCACTATAATAAGCCTTTTTTAAAAAATTATACAATTTTTTTAAAGTATCATAACTTATTTTTTTCTCCACTAACATGTCTCACATTGTTAAGAAAATTCCGAAATGCATGAAAACAACAATTCATCAATCTCAAGTTATTATAATTTTTTCTTTGTCTATTTCTGCTTTTTGGCCAACAATTTATGTAACTTATTGTCGAAGAATTGGTTAACCTTCCAGAGTGTCAAGAAGAACGGGTCTTACTATTTGCAGCCAAAAATTTAAGGGCAAGTTGGGTGAGTGAATTATTTAAGTTGTTGGAAAATCATTGACAACATTCAATTCTAATGTTTGGTATAAATGTTTTAAGAACTATTTCCACGAGTCTAACATTTTCAAGAATCAATTCTTAATTAAATTTCTGTTTTAAAAATCAATCCTTATATATATATATATATATATATATATATATATATATATATATATATATATATATATATATATATTATTTTGAAAAATATCTCTGTTCTTGACAAAAACGAACTATGAAGCAGAAAAGTTGACTGCCAAACTATTAACAAAAACCAAGAAAAAGAGTTCGGTATTCAAATAAGTAAGAATATAAGATTATAATATATAAGAAAACTTACTTTTAGAAAATTATCCCATGATCAAGTCAATAAAAATTAAAATTATTGATATAATAATTTGATAACAACCTTTTTACGTTATTTCAGATATCAATTGTAAAAGAATATTCTTTTATAATATATATATTGATTATTCTATTTTTAAGATATATGATGCACAATTTCATGACAAAAATATTTTTGAAAAACAAGAAAGATTCCATTTACCTTGAAAGAAATGTGATTAGGGTTAGTCACGGACATTTGTTTGACTAGCTGATATTTGCAAGATTTAAGCAGATGTAGACATGACTTGCATAATCTTAATAATAATAATTATAATAATAATGCAACTTACTAAAAAATGTTAAAATATAAAGGTGTCAATTATATGCACTAACTATTTGTTTGAATTACAAATTATTTATATTTTTGTCATAGGTTATATCACATATTATACGCTTTTGAATGTTCAGAGTCTTGCATATATTATAATCAAATAATTTGATTGGACAAAAGGAGGGTGCTATAAAAAAATAATTCTAAGGAGTAGGGTCATCATGTTGACTTTTGAGTAGAAAGATTTTGGTTTTTGTTTCCTTTCATTAAACATGGTACTGACACTTTGATTAATTTAACTCGAGGAAAGTGAAATTTATGGTGACAAGTTTTTTACGGAATTTGGATTTTTCTTTTAAATTTTTAATGGTGTTATTTCTTTATTATGTTTTTAATATATGTTGATGAACATTAATAATGTCGTAAAATATATTAAAAATATTTCAGTAAAGTACAGTACCGATAAAAAATCTCACTTTCTTGTATTTAGATATTCAAACTTTAAATGTTTAATAAGGTTGAAATAATTTATTGTTAAACAATTTATTTACTATCTCTTGTTTAGATTTATAAACGTAGCAATTGAATACTATAATTAAATGATTTAATGGAAGTACATAAATTTAATTGTGTTTATTTTGTATTATTTTATGAAGAATTAATTATTTGGTTTTTTGACAAATTTTCTTTTGAAGCTTTTTAATATAGTTATTTTTAAATATTAGATAAACATGAAGAGATTAGATAATAATCTCTTATTCTTGTTTGATTTAGTTTTTTCTTAAGCTTTGCTGCATTGCTAATCTCTTTAAATCTCTTCGATATATAGTGTTTTTTTATTTCTATTTATTCTTTTATTTTTTCTTTTTTTTTTTATTTTTTTCATTATTTTTCTTTTTTTCTCAAATTTTTTCAGTTTTCAGTTTTCATTTTTTTTTTTTTCAGTTTTTAATTTTTTAAAATTTTTTAGTTTCATTATTCTTTTTAAAATTTATCAGTTATTATTTTTTAAAAAAAACAAACAAAAATTGAAAAAATTGAAAAAGTGAAGGACGACTTCACTTTTTTCAAATAAAAGAAAACATCATATTAGATGACGACATTAACTTAAAAAGAAATAAAGAAACCAGTCGGGGAGGACGACTTCACCTCCAATGTCATCTTTCATCCCAACGACTTGATTCATTTTTGCAAAAACAAAATAAGGAATCCATTTATACAAATTTAACTTTTAATAGACCCCAAAATAAAAAAAAGCCGTTGATTATGTGAGAAGTTGTAAGCAATTCTTTATATTTTAACAAACAAGTATATAACAAATTGTATATTTATAAAATGATGTAAAATATTATTAAAATATTTATTTATATTAAAAACTGTTAGATGGATGTGAGAAAAAATGAGAGTTTTGAACCTATCAGAGTCTGTGTGATATGTGTATCAAGAATTTTTAAGTATATTTGAATGAAGTGTATATATATAAAGAATACTTTAGTTTTAAATGTAGTATTTTCAAATCATGTGTTTAGTTATTCATTAAAAAAATTGTGTGAAATTAGTTTATACACACAAATTTTAATTATTTTATTTCCTACCTTATGATATATTGGAATATAAATATATGTTTTTTTTTTACATGAAACTATATTTTTAGTATTTATAACAAATCATCTTAATTTTATTTCTTTAACTTTTAACTTTTAAATTCTTGAATCTGGACTTATGTGTTTTAGTGAAAAGTCAAATAACTATTATAAATTTCTAAATAATTTATAAATTTATAAAATAAATTTTACATATCTATCTAAAATTATCATTAAAAATAAATGCACTATTTATTTAAAAATAACAATATATAATTGTTAATTACCTAATATATTTTGAATGAAAAAATACACTGTTGATTTCAAAATAAAATTCTACCCAAAAGTAAATCTTCTATAAATTTAACCATTTGTTTTTCTACTAAGCTAATTATCTAAAATGTTTTGGGTTCGGAAGAAGTAATTTTAAAATTTATATATATATATATATATATATATATATATATATATATATATATATATATATTAGAATCAAAATTTCGGTAAGGACTAAAATACAAAGAAAAAAAAATTATAAAATCTTATGTGCATTGTTTGGACTGGGAATGGAAATATAAATGGAAAGAAAAATAAAAAAAATGATGAAAAATAAAAAGTATATTTTTTAAAAATTTAATAAATTAAAAATTATATTATAATTAACCACAATACAAATATGTGCATCTATTGAACTACATACAAATTACATCTTTAAATCAAAATCTCATTGAAATATATATTATAATTAACTCTCCTTCAGTAGAAATGACACACCAAACCTAAAGAACCATAAGGTTCCAATTAGACTATTTCATCTCTTTTTTTAATTTATATAGAACCATAGTTTCATTTTATTAAAAAAAAAACAACATGAAAATATTGAGAAATTATTTTGATAAATAATTTATCCAAAATTTTGATGAATTAACTCTTATCTCTTTAGGAATATATTTTATAATTTCTTAGTCAAAAACTTCAATGAAATATAAATTAAAATTTAAAATTCTTGAATATATAATTCTTTAAATGAAATAAATAAATAACACACTATAATAGTTTATTTATAGATTTTTAATTTATATAATATATATATATATATATATATATATATATTGTATAGGGAAGTCGAGGTGTATTCAACCCAATGACACACGAGGAAGCGATGTTAATAGTGTAGGGAGAAAACATGAAACATGGTACAGTCGGTTCAAGGTACAGTTGGCTCAGGATACAAGTGGCCCGTTTTGGCATATGGAGGACCTAAGTTGATAGTGGCTGGTGAAGGGTTGAAAACATCTCGATCCAAGGAGGTCGAGTACATCATGGATCATGAAGGCCGAGTATATCTCAGTCCAGAGGGGCAAACACACTTTGACCCAGTGCAAGGATATACAGGTAGGAACCCCAAATTTCATGCGGGATATGAAAATATAAAGGTGCATTGACAATTACAATTACAATAGAGTATTTGTGATATTTATTAATATTTATAAAAGAATGAAAATGGTCCAAAAGGAACTGAAAGACCAAAGTCAGGTAATACAAAATTACTTTCAGGGTCCAAAGGTAAGGGGACTAATATTAACTAAGTTTTAATATATACTCTATATCGAAATGTAACTAACATGATCATCAGAGTGTTTGAATCTTAAAATAGCTTACTTCCATATATATATATATATATATATATATATATATATATATATATATATATATATATATATATATATATATATATATAACCAATTTTAGTTAGGTTGAGAAGTAATGTACATTTTCTTATTTATTTTTAGAATGAAAGTGTTAACTAGTAATACTTATTATTTTCTGAAAATATAATTAAGACGTAAGATGTTAAGATATTTCAACTAGAAAATAAGTAACACACCACATACACGAACAAATCTTACCAAATGAGTACAAATATAAACAATTTTATTTAGGAAAAACAAGATTTTCAAAAACGTATAAACGATTTTTATGTATTATAAGGGTCAGATTGGGAAACCAAAATGAAAATTGAATATCAAAAGAAAATGTTAAAAGCAACTAAAACTGAGATTCGAAACAAAAACAAAAATTAATTACAGCAAAAGTTATATTAATAATTAATTTAACATTTAAGAAGTATTATGTCCAAAATTGGACATAAATTATAAAATTATTTAAAAAGATATTAAAACATTTCAATATATATAAGGTTTTGAAAAAAACAAATATTAAGATTGAGTTACATATCTCACACACACAGACTAATAAAAGAGTAGAAAATGTTCTTGTGTTCAACACGGAACTCAAATTTATAAACCAAACTAATACTTGTGTAACCAAATTTTACATTTTTGAAACATCAAATTGAAATTTTACTAACTCTTTATTCCTAATTTTTGAAACATCAGATTGAAGTTTTACTAATGTTTTATTCCTAATTCTCTCAATAAATTAATTATTATTTATCATCCACTATTAACTTAACTATAATATTCACATTCACAATAATAATACAACTCCAGTATAACTTAATGTATGAAAGAGAAAAGCACATAAAATGTATGAAACTCATACATCTAATTTAATGACATATGGTCCTACAACTTTTGTAATATATATATATATATATATATATATATATATATATATATATATATATAATTTTTAAAAATGTAACTTTCATTTCTTGAGTGATATTAGTATAGTATTAATAATTTTTGTTTCTTTATACAAGTTACGTTGTGATGTGATGTAGTTTCAAACCCAATAAAAGATTGAAAGTGGTTGATGAACTTATAAAACACCAATAAAAGGACAATCCTGGCTAAATTCTATAACTGGTCTTGATGCGGCAAAATGTCAGTGCGTAGAATATGAAATGTTCCTTCTTAATTTATACATTAATATACTTGTGAATGATTTGATTTAACAGTAAAAAAAAATGAAAATGTTCATCACGACCAGAATACTTTCAAGATAATAATATAAGTCATTGACAAAGGTTTTATTTTATCTTCTCTAAAATTGTTCATTTTTATTAATTTGCACTTTATTTTTTTTCTATTATTTTTTGCACTAAAAGGAACTAAAATAATTCTCTTTAAGGGCTAAAATGATTTGGTAAATAAGAGAGAAAAATTAATTATGGAGAAAAATAAGAATTTAGTCAAATACAAACTTAACTAAAAATGTGAAAATGACGACATCATAACTAGAAACAAAGTGATTTACACATTTAAGGATTTCTTTAATAATTTTTTAATATATAAATATTAAATTGAAAATCAATGACATGTACATATTACGTGTTTGTAATAAAAAAAAAAAAAACTATAGTGGGGTTTTCGTTTGTTTCTACTTTATCTATACATGTAAGATCAAAATAGCTTTTCCGTCGATGGTTTTACACAAACAACACTGCAAAAGAAAACACTTTATTGTTCATGTACCAATTTTTCGTTTTTCTCTTTTTGTTTATATAAAATTATCAAGAAATCATCGCTATAAGATTTGCGTACACTTTATTATTCATGTACCAATTTTTCGTTTTTCTCTTTTTGTTTATATAAAATTATCAAGAAATCATAGCTATAAGATTTGCGTACGATTGACATTTAAAATGTAAACAATAATATATTTTTAAATCACTTATACCACACAAAAAAAATTATATATATATAAACAAAATATAGAAAACCCAACAAAAATTTATATACCAAATTTTAGTAGTACCGTATAAACCAACAAAATCTAAGCTACAGATATGGTTTTAGGCTACTTTCTAAGATGAGAAGTTATATTGAAATATTTTAAACATCAAAATCATCAATTTAATTCTGCACCATCCCTCTAAACATGTTTCAGGGTATAAGAATAAACTGCCACAAAACATGGGTTTAACATAATTTAGAGACAGGGGATCCCAAATCTCTTAACATTCCTCATCTTCCATACCAGTAAAAAAATAGCACTAATCTTACACGGCTAGGATTGTGTTTTTCTGACGAAATAATTCTTACCAATTTTCTTTTTTAATTTTATAGATTTATATATTTATTTATAATAAATTATTTTATTAAAAATTATAACTTTTTACAAATTCGTGTGAATATAAATTTAAAAAATATATTTCATTTAATATTTATAAATTAACTGAGAATACAAATTTTGAAGAATGATCACAATATATAAGATAATTTAAATATATTATAATTGTAATAATAGAAAAATTATCATAATAAAATATTACAATTATGATTGTTTTTTGTAAAATTAATTTTGATAAATGTATATTTATTTGGTTAAAATAATTTGTGTAATAATTTTTTTGTAATAAGTTAGAAAAGTAAAATAAAATTTTAACTAAAATTTAATTCAAATCAATTCCCTTAAACCATCTTATTCTTTATTCTTTGGTTACTAAACTTTTATAACTAACTATTTTTTAAAACTAAAAATAATAATTTTTTTTTCTAATTATTAACTTTAATTAAAATACTAATACTGACTAGAATGGAGCATAGAATGGTAGTATGATTATAATGAAAGAATGTTGCTGAAGTATGAGAATTTCTTACGATAAGTGTAAGAAATAATGTTAGTAGTTATGATATTTTCATTTTGTAAAAGAAAGCTAAGAAATTTGAGAGGAAGGAAATTTGGTATTTACTCTAAAATTATAAAGTGTAGGTAAAATTATTGTATTGGACTGGTTGAATTGTGGTTGATACTATTAATATGAAATTGGTATGAAAGTGGCCATTGAAGAGTCACTTTAGTAGAAACTTTGATGAATGAGCATGAATTATGTGATTATATGACTAATGATTTCTTTAGATAATGTTTGATTAAGTGTTTTAATGTAGTAAAGTGATTGTACTTATGATTTGGAAAATTGTGGTTGATGGTCAGATGAAAATGAAAATTACATAAAATTAGATGAAAATGTCTTACACTGCACTAAAATTAGTTTATGCTACTTCATCGCTAGGCGGCAGTTATCGGATGCTGAATGATAAGTTTATGTAACTTCTTCTAGTAGAAGTGGTTGATATTTTACTAAATAGTTTTTCTTCGCATGTTACAAATTATATTTATGATTGTATCGAGTTGTGTTTGATAATGTATGATTGTTGGTGTAAATTTAGTGTCATATAGCTATCAAATTAGTTATTTTTAACGAGAAATTTTAATTTAGCTTGAGTTCGAGTGTATTAAAGGAGATTTCGGGGAGTGAGACTATCCTGATTTAACTAATATCTAACTCACAGAGAGTGAGACATTCAGGTGGTGTGAGTCGAAGAGGTTTCATATGCTAGACGATATGATATGAAAGATAATCATACTTAAAGAGCTACTAAAGTTAACTTTATTATGACTTGATTTGTTAAAAGGTGCATCATACCACAACTTATTATTAAAATAATATATCAATTATATAGCATTAGATAATTATAATATATTAGGGTCAACTTTTTTTTTTCAATTGTGAAAATGAATTATACCAAAAATTAACTTTTAAAATAATATCAAATTTTATTTTAACAAAAAAATTTATGTTTATGGTATCATCCATTGTCCATTATTAAACTACTTCTCAGAAATAATATTTACATATCTCTGTATAAAAGAGATGTGTTAAATATGACACATCAATTAAATAAAAATAATTTCATATTATAATATATAAGTAAAAGCAAAGTTCACTAAACTAATTATTGATATAATTTCCATAAGACATAATATATGATTTAGTTACAATTTTCTTTCAAAGATTTTTACTAATCTTATTTTTGCGTTATTTCAATTTAATATTAATATCTTCTAATCAATTTTATCAAAAGTGATGAAAGAAACCATATAATCATAATTATAAAGAACTGAGCATATTTTGTTTAAATTATTATCATTATAGATATTTTTATATATAATATATTTTAGTGGTATAATTTTAAACCATATATACCATATTAAAATTCAAAATAATCAAAACGATTAGCTAAAGGAGTCCAAAAACTTCATTTGTTTTTTCATTAATAAATATATTCTGTGGCTAAAAAAAACAAGTCTGCAATCAAAGTACACTCAGTTACATCTTTTTTAAGAAAAAAACTATACATGTGAAACACTTAAAATTAATGTAATTTTGTACATTTTTTTTGGCAATTTATGTGATGTGTGGACATGGCTTCCCTTCTGAAATGATAACAAAAAAATGTTTATATATAGTGGCTTTTCCAGCATCCTAAAGCCAACACATTTGTCCTTTGCTTATATCTGAACATAACAATACATTCCTTCCTCATCCACAACCCACATTTGAAAGGTATATATCCTTCCATCAAGATTATGAACTATATATCTCTATGCTATTTTCATGCTATCTCAATGTTTTTGCCAAATTTAATCTCTCAATTAATATTACACATGTGGATTCAATATATATAGAAGATTTCTATTGTAACCAGTAAAGAAAGTTTGTAATAGACTCAAATAGATAATTGCAGAGAACATCTGTAATTTATTTCACACAATAAAGTTACTTTTTTTTTATTGTAAAACTTATACACATTTTTGTGCATCTGAAACATTACCGAATCATCCAATCCAGAAAATAAACCTAAAAATAAGTCAAAATTGCAAAATTTTCAGAAATCTACCTCTCCAAGCGTCATAATGATTCCATAAAAAAAAAAAAGTATATTTTCTATTAAAAACAAAAATATGTTTTCATCAGGCTTATAGAGTGCAGGAAAAAGTTGTCCCTTATGATTTACCTGTTAGATGTACTCATGTTTACTTAATAAATAGTGGTGATAAGATAAGGTTACCTAGCCCATGTTAATACACTTTGCATTGAAAGGTTGAGCCGACAATTGCTTTCTAGACTCCATCAATTTCTTTTTGCACCCCATTAGTTTTCTAAATAAATTCTATCCGTATCCTTATAAAAGTCAGTTCCGAATTATTAATTTCGGAACAGGCAGAATTTTCAGAATTTCTAAAATAATATTTTCGGAATAAAATTTTTGAAAACAAATTTTTCGAAATAAAATTTTCAAAATCCATCAAATAATTAAGGAACATATTCTTAATGTATTTTGAGACGAATCCTAAACAAATGACAAAATATCATGTGTATTAATAGGGTATTTTAGATAAATGATAACAATAAAATAAAATAATAACAATGTGACATCTTATACGATATACATATTATGTAAATATTTGGTATCAATGAATATCAAGACGTAATCAAATTATCGAAATTTGTCATAATGATTATTAATATGTAAATATTTACTCCAATAAATGTATCTTAGAATATTTTGTAGTCTTTTGGAAATGAAGCTAATGAGATTTTATTAGACCACATTACTTAACATCATCTATCGGACGGTGTAGGTACAAAACACATTTTTCGTAACATATTTCTTGAACAAACTTTCCAAAATGCATATAATATCTTCCATAATAAATTTTTCGAAATATTTCTACATGAAATATGTTTTGGAAATTTTTTTCTAAACACATGAAATATTTTTCGGAAAAAATATTTTTAGAATGAGTTCTTTTATTATTTTCCCTTTTGTTCTTTGTAGTAGCGGCCCAATGGTGGTGGCAACAGTGACAACACAGTGACAATGACGTGGTGGTGGTGTGATACAAAGATAAATGATATAAAATATGGTTTAAATACTATTTTGGTCTCTATTTTGGTTCAGTTTATTTAATTTGGTCCCCTTTTTGTGTTTAATTTGGTCACTGTTTTGCTAAATTATGTTTAATTTCATCTTTTTCATTGACGTCGCTTAGATTGATAATGACAAAGTGTAGAGGTTAACACCTGACACTATTCACGTTACGTGGACTGTTTTAATTATGATTATTTTTGTTTTTGTTCAAATAAGTCCCTATTTTAGTTAAGTGTGTTCAATTTAGTTCCATCATCCACTTTATTACTATCAACCTCCACTTCATCATGACCATCACCATGACTCCTTCATCACCCTCACCCTCCATTTCATGACCTTTCACTATTGCCACCACCATCACCATTGCCACCGTCACCAAACTAAAACCACCACTACTAACCTATAACCACCACCACCACATTAAAACCATTGCCACCACCAAAACTAAACCCACAATCACCACCACCATAACCACCACAACCACCCTGCAACCACTAACGCAACCACCCCTTACAACCACCACTATCACACTAAAATTACCACCATCACTACCACACTAAAATAAAATTCACTACCATCACACTAAAACTCTTACCACCATGAGTGTTATTGTTGGTGGATTTAGTGTGATGATGGTGAATGTGATTTTAGTGTGATGGTAAAGGTGGTAGTGGTGATTTTTTTGAGGTAGTGGTGATTTTTTTGAGGTGGTGGTTGCAAGTGGTTGTGGGTTTAGTTTGGTGGTGGTAGTGATTTTAGTAGTAGCGGCGACGACGATAGTGGTGAAAGGTCATGAAATGGAGAGAGAGGGTGATGAAGGAGTGGATGGTGATGGTCATGAAAAAGTGGAAGTTGAGGGTAATGAAGTGGATGGTGAGACTAAATTGAACAAATTTAATTAAAATAAGAACTTATTTGAACAAAATATTAACAATCATAATTAAAACAATCCACGTAATGTGAACAATGTCAATACATTTTGTAGTTATTAATTTAAACAATGTCAACTAAAAGAATAAAATTGAATATAATTTAGCAAAACAGATCAAATTGAAAGAACAAATAAAGGTACCAAAGTGAATAAATTGAACCAAAATAAAGACCAAAAGAGTATTTAAATTTTAAAATATTTTCTTTGTAGTGTGGGAGGTGTAAAAAGAAATTTGATGGGATGCGGGAATCAATGTCAAAGTTGATTTACCTTTAAAAGCTTTAGTTAAAAGAGTTGTTCGAATTTGGTTTTTCAAACTCTAGTTTCGGGACAAGAGTTTCTAACTAGATTTATCTATATTGAATCCATGTTAATTGGTTATCTATTATTATGAGACTGAGAATAAAAAATATTTAAGTTTGTAGTTACTGTGCAAAACATTTGTCTATCGTAAAATGTCATTTTAGTTAGGATTAGTTGTATAATGCATTGTTCAAGTTTTAGTCGTGCATATTATTATTTGTTTTCAAATTTTTAATCGAACAAGTTACATGTTTGGTCTTATATATTACAGTATATTTTTATTTCATAAATCATTCCAATTTTGATAACAAGCAGGAGTTGCTAACGAGAGTTTTGGATAAATGATTTTAATTGATAAGTTCTACCACAAGAAAAGTATTTATTACCAGCGATTGTTTTTCATGTTAACTTTCTTTATGCATATATGAGAAAAAAATTTGATGGTGAACATAATGATTTTATAAATAATGTCATTAGATAATCGAAGACAAAAATTTGAAAACATTTTTTCAATTTTAGTTATTCAATTATTTCCTCAAGAACTTACTTTTTATAATTGCATGAACATCTCTATTTAAATGTAGTTTCTTATTACTTATAGTCATTTACTATAAAACTTTAGAACTACAAATTTATTGTTTATTATTTCATGTTGATGGTATGATATCATATTCATGGTCTAGAAGTATGAGGACCTTGTTCTGACAGAAAAATCCTATGACATGAAACAGAACTGAGATGAACAAAAATAATAAACATATACATTGATCCATTTCCATTCACCTATATAGTATACACATTCCAATGAAATAGGAATTCCATGTCACCCTTCTCTTAGAAAAGAATTACTAATAAACGATACAGTAATATATTCTAGCTACTTGTTACAGTGTTCTCCATCATGTATTCACTTATGCTATTTATACTGTACGTCCGAACTATACAAAGAATGTAGGAAATTAAGAAGGTACAATAAAGAATAGGGTTCAATTAGTGTCCAAAATCATCTTAATCTCGATCGTATAACCAAAATTTCCCTTCCCAACCAGCAGTGAAACTTGCAGCACTTTCTGCAGTGGATATTTGCAACCATGCTGATAAGGAAATAGAAAGAACCATGTATACCTTTCAAGAGGTTTCAGTGAATACTCTAAGTATGAAATCACGAAAGCGCCTTGAATATTGTATAGGATCAACGGCTGATATTGAAGTCGGGTCATATTGAATGGATTTGTAGGCATGCTCAAGCTTCTTGCTGATGTCATAGTCTTGGAGTATGTCTATGATGCCAAAAGTCAACGAAACATTATAGAACTCTCCAATTGGTTCTCCTATAAGCTGTAATTCACAACCACTTCTTCTCACTGTCCTTTCAACCCTTGCTGGCATGTTCATACCCAATGTCACACTGCACATACCCACATACACACACACAAACAACCATAATAAGCTTTCAGATTTTCATCATGAAGGAGTCATAAATTCTTGGATATAATTGTCACATACATAACATGGAAACGTAGTATAAGGCTAAATCCATGTAACACTGTGATAAAACAACTTTAAATAAACATTCACCTAGGAGGAGGATCAGAAGGAGGTTCATCTTTGGCTTCACTTGTGGTGTCGGGATTTTCTTCATTTTCTAAATCACCTGAAGCTGAAGCTGGAGAGCAAAAGGGTCTTCATTGGGTTGTCAAAGCTCATATAAGGTTAGACATACTTAATTTAGGGTAAGAAAATTACCAGCAGGAGTTCGAGATTGTATAGGAATAACTTCTCCTTCTGGCGAAATATCTTTGAAATAAATGCCCACTAGAAGACTATAGTCCATAATTCCCTCCTGTTCCAGAATCTCACAATCCAAATCAACTTGTCTGCAGATCAAAATATATGCTTAACATGCTTAGTTTAATTTGACACAAGACAACGAATGAAAACTGCGAAACTGTTTAACTTAGCCAGTTATATGCTACACAAAATTATAATCAATCATTGGAAATTCAAGTGACTGAATTTTAACTTCATTATTTTGTTAAACATATACGTGTATTTGATCACAATTGAAATAACTGATTTTCAAAACCCACAATTGTAGTCCAAACACATTACAAATTAAGGTATGACAGTCCTTATCACCTGCAAAACTCTTCAAACTGGGACTTCTCCAGTTGAAATATGAAATTAAGATCAAGATCCTTAAGTATAGTGGTTTCACTAATTTCTGTCTCAGGCTTATCTGAGGTTCGTCCAAGTGAAGAACCCTTCAAATCGTAGCGTCTATGGGTGATAAACTCAGAACGGAAGAGGTTGCCCATTATGATAAACCGAACCTGGAAAACCAAACACATTAAGAAGCTTATTATACTCAAACTATAGAAACTTCATAGAAATATCTATCTTCCTAAAAGAATAAACACTAGTTAAGTGAATGCCAAAAGTTTGGAGTTTGTACAACATAAAATATATTCAAAGTTCAATCTAGAAAGGAAGCAAAGGAGCCATCGTTGTTCCATACAAATTTCTGTTATAAGGGACTTCTACGAATGTACCTTCTTCTGAATAGGCCCATTTAACTTCACACAATGCAGGCCATAATACTTTGTCAAAAGAGTATTTTTGTAGTCTCGAAAGTGATTGTAATAGGATGGAAGCAGTCTCAATAGAACCTGAACACAAATGAAGCAGGGCCAGATTTGAAGAAATGTATCATGGTTCCTGAGAAATTTCAAACAAGGAAAGATCAGAGTGGAACTCACTTTCACTTCAGCTTTCTTCATTGTCTTAATCATGTATTTGTCGTCATTGGTCAAGTAAAAGAAGCTGCCACTTTTTCCAGGAGAGGAAAGTTCGCGAAGTGCATCATTTCCACATAAGGATAACATGTAATCAGCCGGATCCACCATGAATAGCTTCCTAAGAGTTCTGAGGACAGAGTGCAATCTATGAGCTGAAGAAAATGGCATCCTTGTACCGTTAATCTCATTCAGTAACTACATCTAACTACTTCATTATAGCTTAGTTTTTGTGGAATTCTACCATTTTTTCCCCTCACTTTGATTACATGTAACGTCATTGAATATATATCAAAATTAAACTCAGGAACAGATTAAGTAAATAACATGGCTGACCTAAAAACTACCGGGCAATAGTCCTTCCACTTAAAGTCACAACATGGATGTGGTGGAGTGTATTTGGATCCTTCTGGTGGAAATCTTGTCCACACTTTCTCCTTAGGATCAAAAGCTGCAGGCTTCAGATCAAGTGATGCTGTGGGAGCAGGCCTTGCAATAGAATGCCTATGAAGTTCAAGAAAGTATAAAATATGAAATATTTGTAAAGTTACATGCAGGAGCAAAAGGAAAGCAATCAGAGAGGGTGAAATTATGAAAAAAATAATGAAGAAGAAGAAGACACAAACCTGAGTCCGAGCTGCAAATTGAGCATGAGCTCATAATTTTTGTGTCCTTTGCCAATGCTCTCTCCCACCCTCTTTGACTTCTTGGGTGCTTTGAGAGGTTGGAGTTGACCCGAATTTTCTGCAGCATCTTCAACACGTAAAGCAGTCAAATCTTCCTCGAGATCACTCCCCATGGTTGGAGTTTTAGCACTGCCATCACTCTCCCCACCATCCAACAACCTATCACCTTGTCTGTCCAAGCCCATACTCACCCTTCCATCCACCGACATTCTCCTAGTTTTAGAAGTCTCCCCAGCAGCCTTTGTAGACCTCCAAACCGCAAGCCTCTTCTGTGATGGCATAACCTGAGCCTTCTCCCCAGGGCAAACCAAATAAGCACTCAAATCATTATACAACTCTTGAGGATCCCAATTACTATGCCCCTCTCCCTCTCCCTCTTCTGATTCTGATTCCTTTGGATGATATGTCCCATTCGGATCCTTCACATCCTTGCTGAAATTCCCCTCATAAAAACTCCCATCTGGCCACTTGAAAGTCCCATTCCCCTTTGGCCAACCATCTTCCCAAAACCCTTCAAACTTGTTCCCATTAGCCCAAGCAAATGACCCTTTACCACAAATAATCCCATTCCTCCATTCCCCCACATAATGGCTCTCATCCTTCCACTCATACCTCCCCTCCCCATCTTGCAAACCCCTCTTCCACTCTCCATCAAACCAATCCCCATTCGCATAACTCTTAAAACCATGACCATGTTTCAAGTTTAGTTCCCAGTGCCCCTTATAAGTATCCCCACTACACCCTGTGTAAGTCCCTGTCCCACACATGTAACCACCCTTGAACTCCCCTTCATATGTCGCCCCTGAAGGCCAACTGAACCTACCCTTTCCCTTTGTCTTCCCTTTGTACCAATCTCCAACGTACATGCACCCATCCGTCCACAGGTATTTCCCTAGCCCGTGTGGGAAGTTATTCGCCCATTCCCCCGTGTAGTAATCCCCGTTAGGTAGAACCTTCTCTTCAAGGTACACCTCGTACACCTCGTTCTCATTCTCATCGTCGTCGTCATAATCATCCTGGTTATCTTCTTCTTCCGTAACCTGTGACAAAGATATCGTCCCAAATATACTGTTGGCACGCTTCTTCGCAACTGCATGCGTCTTTCTCATCGTTGCCTCCCATGCCTTCATCACACCGCTATCTTTTCCAATCATTTTGCTCTCTCCTTTTTCCTTATATCCTCACATTTGGTACTTATCAGTAATATTCACGGACACCCCACATATTCCAACACATTCAAAGAATGATTTTTTTTTCATGCATCCTTGGAGAACATGCAATGATTTGTGTAACATTCAAAGGGGGCGATCAATGATGCGGCCATTCTGATGTTTTTTGTTTCTGATGAACCCAAACCGTCTCGGATGTTGTCGCAGGCTTTTTTGTTTCTTGGCATGTTAATTTCCATAGAGTTCGGGGACATGTTGATGTTACAGGAGATGCACGATGCCCCTCAAACTGTGTCAAACTCCTGACAGCTGTCACTTGCAAAGTAAGTTAGAGGACCTGTCCTTAATTTGGTGCACGTGCCGTGTGATTCATTCATGAAGGTATGTTTTTGATATTTTTGAATGGAACATTGAAAAATTCATGTTCCTGTGGGTCACATACCCTACAACCTCTAAGAGCCATGACACAAATGGAGACTGGTGCTAAAATCAAGGTGTTTGCTTCCTATTTTTAGCCTACATTTAACAAATTTTCCAATTTGTGTTTGTTTAATGTGCGCAATCACTGTCTAACCATTGATAATTAATGTCTCGATTTGATTAAAGGACAAAGATTGGCAATGGTTCATCGTTTTTTTCTTTTCATTATAAAGTATATTGAAAGTAGCCATAGAATTTCAGTGATTTTCTGATTCATTTGGAGGAGTCGATTAAGTTACAGCTTCAAGTGTACATAGCTACACATATTTTGACTTATCAGAACCATTAGTGCAGAAGATTTTCTTCGTCCTCTTCTTTAACCAATGTTTTCACTCCCACAATTGTATGTTTTTTAAATGTTGATAATCTACCACTACACTTTATGTGACAAATTCAAAATGATTAAATGGAGTTACCGCTGATAACAGCATATGCTATAATATTATGCTGTGTATAAAAATAGTCCATGTGAAACAAAAGGGTCAATAACTCAATTGACAAGTTCTTAAAGCTAATGAAAAAAAGTAAATTTACAAACTGAAAACTAAAAAGTAGTTTTATATTTTGAAAATTTAAAATCTACAAAGAAAAGACCTTCACCTTTATTTTCATTTTCTTTGACTTCTGACTTTTTCCCTTTCAAACTTTTAGTTTAGCCTCTTCTGTTTACATTAGATTAATTCAGTCGTGAACATTCCAACATGAGAATAGCTATTTTTAAACATTCCAACAATTAGAACTAATTGAAAGCAGAGAGAGAGTTGAGTATGAAATGATGGAACCTATCAAATGGTGCATAGATACATTGAAGTTGCAAAAGTAGAGAGTAATGAAATAACAGAGTGTTGGTGGGTGTATATATATAATATATATCAAATCTTGTTGAGAGCAGCAAGGGTGAAAACGGTGGCAGAAGTTACTCCTGGAATGAAAAATTCATCACGAATTGCTTCAGGCATCACTTTCTGCTTTATCAACAGAGCAGCCAATGGAACACCAAAAATGCACAAGATTGCTTCCTTTGCTCCTATTCCAGTGAATCCTGATGATTTCACCAAATTTTTCATTATCTCCTGGAATTCTGTTTTTGTCAGTGCCTTGTTTTTCCCATCTTTACTCTTTTCACGCTTCTACATCTCCCATTAAACCAAACAACAATCAACACTGTTAATTCAACACAACCTAAACTCCTATAATCTACCATATAAGCTACCCAAAATTATCAAAGAGAAACACTGTGAATTGCAATTTTTTAATCTACTTTTTTAACATACCCCTTTCCAACACAGATATAAAAGATAATCCAATGCTAAAATATAAATAAATTTTAAAGAATTTCGTGCATTTGAAAATTAAATTCTTGTTGTAAATATTAATTAAAAATCAATAAAATTATAACAAATAAATAAGAGAATATATATATATATATTGAATTTGTTTATTGTTTATTGGATTAAAAATTTCATAAGTATCAGTATGCCAGAAAGAGTGAATTAGCAAAAATTTGTTTGCACGTACATTGAATTCTGTCTCCAAATCCTTTGTCGCTGGAAGTTTAATCTGCGTATTTCCGAGTTTTTCATTGAGTTTTCTGACAAAACATAACGCAAAGTTGTGACAGAGAAAAGTGTTACATATAGCATAACAAAATCGTGTCACTTCATAATTAATTAAATAATAATTTGGGTAGCTTTTGATACGAAAATGGTTAAGTACTCGACAATCTCGCATACTGCTCGGTAAAAAACTGGGAATTCCATGGCGTCTTTCTCTTCGGTCAATTTTTCATACCCTTCTTCTATAATTGGTTCAAGTTCTTTCAGCTTTTTTTGATCAGCCCCTGTCTCAAATTTTCAGAAAAAAGAGAGATTATAATTGATGTAAGAACATGAATATGCATATAGTGCTACAAAAACATGAGACAAAGTATGAAAAAGCAGAACAAAAGGTGAGATAAATATGACATGTTAAAATGTTTTTCCAAGAATAATAAAGGTCAAGACAAGAGAGTTGAATGTGGAACCTGGTGCAAGTTTATGCAGAGACAAGCCCATTTTTTTCTTTAGCTTTGGTTTAAAGGAGATTTGAGTTAAAACAATGAGGTAGGTGTGGCAGAGGTATAGATATACACATATATATACACATACAAAGAAACAACATTTCATGAACTTTTATGCAGAAAAAAAGCTGCAATAAAACTTGCACGGTGGGAAGAGAACATTGGATCTCTTAGGTTATAAGCAAACCTATAATAATATATATATATATATAAAATAAGACGAGAGAGATAGAATATGTAAATTTATTTCTCAAGAAATGAATACTATTCGTTCAGTATAAAATTCTTGACTTGTTGCTCTCACCAATATTCATATTAAACCACTTATAAATGACTGCTAGAGGACTCAATGAAATTTGAACAAGACAAAATAATATTGTCTTGTGGAGCCAACCATTTTTTTATGGGTCTCAAACATAAAGTTAAATGTTTCTGAAATTAATTCCAAGTTGGATTAGATGTCAAAAGATTCATGGTCACTAATACTTTAAGATGTAAAGTAAAAGACACAAACATTAGTATAATAATTAGCATAATAAAAAGTGCGATGTCCACTTAAAAATATATTACCCCTTTTTTTATTCGAATGAAAATGTTTTAAAATGAAATATAAGGTTATATTAAAGCAAAGTACGAAAAAAAGTAATAAATTATAATTAAATAATTGTTCTGTAAACAAAAATTCCAAAAATTTAAAATTTACTATACAAAAGTTAAAAAAACTTCAAACTGTATATTGTTTTAATGAAATAAAATAAAATATTGTAGAAAATATCATATTAAAATTTAAATTTCTGTTTTTCATTTGTTTATTAGCTGCAACATATACTTTTGTTTTGGAATACTTATAATTTAATTGACAAACTTAACTATTAATTTAAACTTTTGGCTAATTTGTTTTTTTTTCCGAATTAAGTAATTTCTCAGTTTCTTGATTAAAGAAATGTTATGTTTATACCACCAGTTCATTATAATATTTCACCCTTTTCCTCTCTTTCTTTAAGTGCTAAAAGGTAGGATATCTTATTTTTTAAGTTCAAGATATACAAAAGTAATCATTTCTGGCTCAACTGGTTGGCAAGAAAGGGTTTTATTAACATTTTTAGAATATGTTTTTTTTCTTCTGGCTTTTATATGAAAATTTTAAATTATTGCCTTGATTAACATAAACTTCATAACCATTAAAAATTAAAACATAACTATTTGAATAATCCTTACCAGTTGATTTTTTTTCCTATATTAGTTTTTTCTTACCAGTTGATTTTTTTTTTTAATTTGTTCCTATAGTATTGTTTAAAACTTTCTTTTTCATAATTTTGACAAAAAAATCACTTTCATAATTTGTTCCTATAGCACACACAAAGGTTTAAACCCTCAGTTGGTCCTCTTTTTTGTTTCGAAAATTTCAATTTGATCATTAGATTTTAACCTGTGTCAATTGACACACACACACACACACAAAAACAAAAGGTTTAAACCTTCAGGTTGGTTCTTATTTTTGTTTGAAAATCTCAATTTAGTCCTCAAATTTTAACTTGTCTCAATTAGGTCCTATTTTTGAAAATGGGTAAAAATTAGGTCATTTCTATTAGTTTAAACCCTTGGTTGGTTCTCATTTTTGTTAGAAAATATCAATTTGGTCCACAAATTTTAACCTGTCTCAATTGGGTACTATCTTTGAAAATGTATAACAATTAGGTCATTTCCATTAGTACTGTGCTAACAACATTAAATATGTATCACAAGTCAATCTGCAATATTTTCTATTTTATTTATTTATTTTATTTTCTATTTTTTTAGTTTTCTTAAAATTTGTTACGTCTCAAAACAACATTGTGTCACCTGACAACATTAGTCTGGCGTGACAGTGGTTATGCCACATAAGTCTTAGTTTCAATCTAGTCCTTATATTTGTTATTTTTGTTTCAATTTAATCTTATATTTGTTATGACTTAATCTCAATTTAGTCCCAATTTTTGTTAAGAATGAAAGAATTTCGTCCTTCTCCAAATTGATAGAAAATTTAATTTTTATATAAATATTATACCGAGATTACAATTGATATTTTTATATAGATATTATTATAGATATTAATATATATATATATATATATATATATTAAAAAAAAGTAAAAAAAGATTTTAAAGGGGTCTTCCTTTTAAATAACAGGAGTGGTTTACATAAACCCTACAAAAATCCATTTCATTCTTAGTTTTTCAATCTCCTTTCTTATGACCTCTTGCATTTTTGCTCTTGAAGATCCAAAGCCATAAAAACAATTAGTGTCAAGGATTCTACCATAGAAGTTAATCAATTTCGTATTAGGATATGTTCAAATTTTCCTCTTCTGATAGAGCAACTCTAATTTTTCTAGTGCATGCAACTTTCTTTGGCTGCATGTGATTTTTTTTTCTTTTTTCTAGATGCATCTTCATCTAGCCGTGATTCTTAAACCATTATTCAATCCTTGACTTTTAATTTTTGGGTTATGAATATAGGACCATTGTAAGTGAAGACGTTGTGCAAGGGGAGAGAACTAAGAGTCTTCCTTAAGTAAGGGAAGCTGATCATTTAAATTGTTTTAAAATGAGAATTTATAACTGCTTAACCTTTAAATTATTTTTGTGAGATTGAATTTGATGCAATTTGTGTGAGTTTTTTTGTAGTATTTGTGTTGTGTTTTCAGTGGGTATATTTTTTATGAATGATATATTGTGGACTGATGACATGACTGAGTTGTTTAATGATATGAATTGGGTATGAATGATAATTTTATAGATGAGTACTAAAAGAAAATGATTCTTGGGGAAATGGAGTTTGTGAATTCTGTTATAGAATGAGAGAAATTAAGATGATAAGAAAATTGATATGTTAATTTGTTATGGGTTCTTGTATTTGTTTTAACCATATATGATGTTGACATTGTTGAAAAAGAGTAATTTAGAGAGGTTGGTATTATTGTAAATTATAATGTTGATATGCTGAGTATGATATTATGGTAGAAGAAAAAATTCAATTGTCTAGAAGCAATTATTTTTTTCTGTTGTGTCCACCATTGAACGACTCTGAATATAATTAGGCAGCAAGGGAGGCATTGAACCGCTGGTATGCAGTTTTAGAAAAACAAAACTTTAAATATTTGTTTGAATTGTTTATGTCCTCTTTGGCTTAGAAATGAAAAGTTTGGTTCTCAATGACTATTTTCAAAGGGAAATTACCACATAGAGTATCTTGACTGCACTAGTATCTAACTCACGTAGAGTATGATATCTAGGTGGTGAGAGTCGAAGGAGGCTTCACATGATAGACAATATCATATAAAAGATGATCAGGGAGCTAGTGAAGTTAATCCCGTAATGACTTGTTAAATTAGATTTTGTTTCATCTTAATCCCTTTGTAATGATGGTCTTAGAGATAGAAATAATGAGTAAGTATGACAGGTGCAAAATCTCACAAGTCTATTCAATGCACTAATCTTTCGGAAGTAACATGTGTGAGTATAATTGTGATAAGAGTTGGATGTGCTAGTGCTTTGTAATTATGAGTGAGACTTTAGTAGTAATTTCTGTAAAAGCCTAATAGTAAACCATTGAGTTTGTTTTTGTGGGTTGTCAACATAAAAGATTTATTTAATATTCTTGTATGTTCTTTTGTCCTATCCAATTAGTTTTTTCTCTCTTATTAAATGCATTAGTTTGCCCTTCTATTTTCTTTCCTTGTGTTGCTTGTGTGTTTTTTTTTTTATGCGATGATCGTATATAAACGCGTGAGTAGAGGTACGAACAGATGAGGTCAGTAGCTCAAAAGCAGGAGCCCGTCACTATCTTTGATAGTTTTGAATAGTTACTAATTCAGTAGATGAAGTCTTTGCCTTTGTTTTGAAAAATTGTATCAAACATACTTCTCATATTTTGAAGTACTTTGGGATGTTTAGGAAAAGTAATTTTGAGATACAATGTTAAGGGATTGTAATAGTCTTTAAACTTATTCTCTCTCTAAATACATATATATATATATATATATATATATATATATATATATATATTATATATGTATGTGTATGTATATACGTATTATAAGGAGATAACCGTGATCAAACTTCCATGTCTTTAACAGTCCTGTATTTTGTCATCCTTATGTTGCTATATTTTTTCCCTTTAGGTTGTTGCTTTTCTTGCAGCTATGGAAATTATGGCAGAGCAATTTCCT
>Ga0209589_1000495_pt1 | contig 55678 bp, 22 predicted proteins | sample CowpeawhiteBW_FD_187525 | JGI IMG/M metagenome (GOLD analysis project Ga0209589, IMG submission 187525) | Root nodule microbial communities of legume samples collected from California USA - Cow pea white BW (SPAdes) (version 2) | ecosystem: Host-associated > Plants > Roots > Nodule | place: USA...
ATTAGTTGTGAATATTTTAATAATTTAAACGAGAATGGAGATATGGCGGGGACGGGTATTATGGTGGGGATATGTACATCCCCATACCCATCCCCATACCCAACTGAAAAAGTCGGGGATTCCCCATACCCATACCCATACCCAGTCAATGTGGGGATTCCCCGTCAAAACGGGGACGGGTTCGGGCAATACCCGCGGGGACGGGTTTATTTGTCATCTCTACACTTGTGTATATCGATTACGTTCTTTCTGGGTTCCTGCATGAACATTTCAAATTCTTGTATGACTGAAAAAAATAAATACTATGTACTTTTGAATGTGTTAAAATTTGAAAAATACATCGTGTATGTCAAAGTACAAATATGAATATGATGAAAATGTTGAATTATCAATTTATCATTAAACTTTTCATAGTTTTTTCTTAATTCTGTGAACTTGTTAAAGATTCCAAATTTGTTGAACATTGAAATTTATATAAGAATTTAAAAAAAAAAAGATTAGTTTGCAGGCCCGCACTTATGCGAGCGCGCCAAACTTTTCAGCCCGCGTTAAAAATGCGGGATGAATCAGCTTGACCTGCATTGTGTAGGCCAAGTGCGAACCGAACCTAAACGGACCGACCTGCCCGCATTGTCACCCCTTGTGACTATCGGACTATTCATACATTTTACATCAATTATAATATATTAATTGATGTAAACCTTTGATATTTTTTTCGGAATTTGTATTAGTTTGAGTTGAATTATCATCATGAATATGTAATGCAGTAGTATAATTGTTTAAAGAAAAAACATTTTCAACACTACGAGTCATCTTCCGCATAATTGATTTTAATGTATAGAGGGTTATTTTGAAAGATGTTATAGAAAAAACGTTGAAGGAGGCTAAAATAGTTAGATTTTTTTTTATCTTTTATAGGGGTTTGTCATAGATAGGTCCCTTAGCTAGTGATTTCCCACGTAGCACAAGCAGCACATGTATCGATCTCAATTATACAACTTTGGGAGAGGTAGTGTGTTTGACCTGTAAACCAAAGCTAAAACCATTTATTTCAAAGGAAGGAAAAGGAAACCTTTAAACATGCTAGCTTGGGTTGAAAAGAAAGGAAAAGGGAAATTAAAGCTTTTGAAAGTGTATCTTATTTTTTTGGTGCATTGAATTGGATAAAAAGTCCTAACCTTGACTGCCACAGTATACAGTTTTCAACTGGTTGGGTGGTTTTAGTTTTTGATGGTATTTGGGACCCAACTCACATTACAAATCCTCATGATTAAAGATGTTTTTGTTGTGCTTTTATAAACAACCCTCTTTCGTAGGTCTTGTCTTTGTTACATTGCCATGAAACCAACAAACTCTCACACAACCACCCATAAAACACAATAACAAAATTAATTAAAACCATGTTATAATGTTTAAAGTTTAAAAGAAATTATAAGATGACTTACCGTTAAATTAGAAGGGAGAGTAGAGAAGTCTTAAATTCAAGGTTAAAATACTTTTTTGGTCCTAATTTTTGTCAAGTTTTATCAAATAAGTTCTAATTTTGGTTTTGTGTTAAAATAGGTTCTAATTTTCGTTAATTTTGTTCAATTGAGTCCTTTTTTGCTAACACCGTTTAAATCATTAATGGTCATAAATAGTGACGGTCACGTGTCACTTCGTGCTTTTTTTGAATTTTGTTTTAAATTTTATTTAAATGTTCATGTGTCAAAGTCAATGTTCTATATTCAATCTAGTCCCTATATTTGTTATTTTTGTCACTAACATTTAAGAGTTATAAGGTTGGTTTTATGGAATTAAAAAGGAGGGTGAGAGAAATTGAGTTCAACTCCTCTCACTAACAACTAACTAACAATTAATATTTGTCGATGAAAAAAATGTTTAAAACTTCAAAATTGATTAAAAATGTTCTAATTAAATATGTTCTCTAACTTCATCAATGAGATTGTTTGTGTTAATACCTTGAAAACGCAGTGATTGTTTCTAATTATGCTGTCGGATTGACTTGGATCGTGTCGAAACAAAAATAATTCATGGGAAGTGTGCTAAAAATGGCTTAAATTGCATATATAGTTGGAACCCAGAGCACATGATTGAGTAAACAAGTAGGAGGTACTTGAGAAAAACACATGATTGAACAAAGGATATGAAGTAACATAAAGCTTAGACTAAAGTGGATTTAAAGAATCTTGTTAAAAGCTATATAATGGAGTGTAGTAGCAGACACTATTAATGAAGTGTGGTTACTTTTGACCAATGAGTGTTGGTGTTAAACGTAACCAACCCAGGAGGTCAATGGGGAAACCCATGAAATGTATGATAAGCTTGTAAAGTTTGGGAATCCTATGTCAATTGATGCTTTCAAAATTCTACTCATTCTTCATCGGCTTTACAAAACACAAAGCTTGGTTTTGCTTAATTAAGCAAGCTCATTAAACCCCCTCCGTTGATCAATGAAATAAAGAAAATTGATATTTTAAGTAACCTAAGTTTTACTTTAGTGGCAAAGGGTTTTCTGGTTACTTAATTTGAAATTATCATATCAAATCTACAACATAGGTAAATAGTTCTTGTTTCAATATTTAAATTTATGAGCATATATAAAAAAAAAAAAAAAAAAATTTTTTGAACATGTAAGGTAATGGAAATACAAACTTTCAATTCAATTATAGATTTTGGAGAGAAAACAAAATGCCAAAAAATAAATAATCAACTTAAAAAAAAAAAGTTGAATCTCAGTTGATAATAATATCTAAGGTGACTTTATTTGTAAAATAGAAAAAAAAAACTTAATATAAAAACAGAAATTATAGTTGTTATAATTAACTTATTCTGTATAATATACTATTGGTGTATGTATTATATCATTGAGGTAATATTGGACTAACTTTAAATAAATAAAGATTATTCTAATGGAAGCACACATAACAGTATGTTTTGAATTTATAGACATTACCAAAACAACTAATGTTTTTGTGATTTATTGAATTTTTTAGTTGAAAGTTTTTAATTAATAACATTTTTCACTTGCAAATGTCAACATGGTTTTCTTATCATATATATATATATATATATATATATATATATATATATATATATATATATATATATATATATATATATATATATATATATATATATATATATATATATATATGTATTTTTTTTTTCTGTACAGCTATACATCATACTTTAATTTAAAGTACATATCTCTGTTTAATATGTATTCTTTTCAAATACTTTAAGATAATTTAATAATATTTATTAATGAAATATCTAATCTATAAAATAATAATATTTTTGTGATTATAATAATTTATATTATTTTATTTTTACAATTTTAATATATAATTTTAGTTTGGATTCAAATAATAATAATAATCATATATATATATATATTATATATATATATATATATATTATATATATATATATATATATTATATATATATATATATATATATATATATTTTAAATATTGTGTATTTTTGGTGGGCTAACATTTTCCTTTGTTGTTGTGATGTTCTCCTATCTGATTAAGGGGATTAATTTGTGTTTAAATCTTGATTAGATTTACTTAAGACTCCCGTGGGCTTTTAGTAGCGGCTTGCCTTGTTCCTTTTGGCTTCTACTTTAGCTTTCGTAATTTACTTTCCCGATTTCTTCCTACATCCATCCATTTTCATGAAATTAAACACTAATCATACTTATATTCTTCATTTCTTACAGGAAATACTACTTTTTTTTTATCACCAAAAGAAAGAATACACTAATAATAGAATATTAGAGATATTCAAACTCATTTACATAATATATACACTAAAAATTCCGTCTTTCCTACATTCATATTATACAAAATATTCCTTCACAAAATTACAGACAGAGAACATATTTCTACAATAATAATTGTTGTACCAAGTTTTACAACAATAATCACTGCTCTTTGCATCTTCTTAGCATTCTTTGTATAGTTTTGGACATACAATTTTATCTCATAATTAATTAGAGTTTATAGGTTTTCATCTTCATATAATATTTAACTTTTTCATTTTTATTCAATATGACACTTAAACTCATGCTTAAATTTTGAAAAAAACAACCACAATTAACATCGATTTGAAATTTTGATTTCAATTAAGTGATTTTACAATCATAACCATTATGATCCTGACTCATTGTAGGAAGTTTGAAGAAAGTTGTACTCAATTAAAATTTACAAACAATATAAAATAGATAAAGTTATTATTTTATCAACATAAAAGAAAAAGTATGAAGTAAACTAGATATATTAATTTATTGTCTCTTAAATATCTGTTGATTACATAATTTAGTGTCCGTCCAAGTTAATTAACAGATCTACATGTATAATTTTTTTTTCTCTCAATTCTTCCATGATATATATAACGTGCGTAATTACGCATATGTTTTTTTTATGAAGATTTAATGTTATATATAATTATTTATGTGATAAATATAACTTAATATTTTATTTATTATTTTATTAATGTCATTATTTTGACTGAATGTTAAAAATTAACTGAAAAATTAATTAATTAATAAATGAAGTTATTTATTAAATTGTAATATAATTTAGTATAAATTATTTATATTTATTTATATTTTCGTACCTACAATTATAAATTTAAATTCTATTTGCTGTTTTATTTTAGTTTTTTCATAATATACCTTTAATTTATTTGTGATAATAATAAATTTAAATCTTCAAGTTTTTTATTAACTATTCATTTTATTTTACTAAATATTTCAATGACTCAAATGTGTAAAAAAATTACAATATTAATTGTTTTTCAAAATTATTTTTATATACATAGATTCACGCTATACGGAAAACTAACTCGTCACTGAGACGTAGGGTATGTAACAAATATTATAAATAAAACTTTTTAAGAAGACAACAATTTAATACACGAGAGAAAGGATTCTCATAGGCTTGTTCAAATCATAAATCGAAAATGGAAAAAACATTCATAAAGTTAAAATAATTTAACACCATTTCTCACTGCCAGTATTATTTAATAATCTAAAATTAGTATATAATTAACTTTCATAGTTATGAAAAAATATGGTTCTTTATTTATTGGATCTCCTTCTATCAAATCATATCAATCATTTAGAAAAGTTAGGGCATCTCGTATAAATGTGATTTAGACTTAAAAGTGTAGTAAGAAGAAAAAGAAAACTGACAACAAAATTACTCACCTGTCTTAGAGATCTTAAATGGATATATACTTAAAATACCATAAATAGAAATAGCTAGGGAACTCGGGAAAAACAAAGAAATAGCTTGGGAAAGAAATAAATTTAATGTGAATTGCAATAAAACAGTCATAAAAAAACCCAATAAATATTAACTATCTTGAATTATAAATTTTCGTAACACAATTAAGAAATTATCGTATTTCACTCTTTTCTAAACAAATTTTTAAGAAATTCTCCATTGCATAATAAACTCCCTTTGGTTGGATTAGCTCCTTCTCTCTTCACAAATATTTCATAAACATTACATCATAATTTTAAAAGAGGAAAACAAGGGTCAAAAAACAAAAATACTATCTTAAAATTTTGAAAAATTCCAACAATGATTGGTTGACACTTTGAAATAAATCACGAATTCTTTTATCAAGAAAAAAATTACTCTACGACACTTTATAAAGAACATATTTACAACCAATTTTAATAATATAATCATATATATAAATATTAGTGTTTTAAATTAAAAATAAAAAATATAACTAAAATATCAATATTTTAAGTTATTAAGTTTTTTTTTTTATATAAATTTCAAAATATCACAATTTTTTATTCATATATGATATGTAAATTTTGAAACGCTTTAAATCATTCAGAATATTAACTTTTATCAAATCACTTTATCTAATTAAACGTGATCCATATAATTATGTACTGCTTTTACTACTTTATTTTCTAAAGGTCTCCTGCAATACATAAAGGGAGTAAAATTTACAGCCATTTTCTTTTCTTTCTGTGACTAGTAATATAATTAGACCTATTAGTCATGCAACATGAATATGAGAAAATCTAAGGTAATCAACGTATATTTATCCGTGATCTTAATTAATTTTCACATAAAATGTATTTAAATATTTTAATTCATGAAAAAAATTATTGACATTTTTCTTTTAGATATTAATTGAAAGATTAGAAACATGATGCGATTCAGAAGTATTAGTAATTTCTGTACGAACAAATACTTCCATTGTCCTTACTAGCAAATGGTACTATAATTTGTTCAGCATACTGCAGCTTGGTGTTCCTTCTCAGCAAAGAAAGAACAATAAAAGCAACATATTGGTGGGTTTGTCTTGACCTATATATGGTTATGGTTAGGCTAACATTGTTTCTTCATTTGAAAATGAGAAACCGCGCGTGTTCAATCCTTTTCAAAGAATAAGATTATGCATGCATCACACTGTTATACTACCAAACTGTTTGATAGTGGTCCTTACATTAAAGAACATAGACTGTAACATTGAGTTTTACGACTACAGTTATATGTTATGAATGAAATTATTCCTTGGACCACGTCCCCACTGTAAAGCTACACACATCTATGTGTAGATGTGAGAGTTAAAGAGAGAAAGACAGAAGCAAAGAGCATCTTTTCTGAACACATATCTGAGAATTAGATAAAGAACGCTTTGCACCAAATCATAGTGAGCTTAGAAGCTAACTAGCTATAGCTATAGCTATAGCTATAGCTAACTCTTCTCAAAACACATTAACACTGATATTAAATTGTTGATACTTAAAAAAAGTCTGCTGAGTCATATACAGAATCACTCAGCACCAGCAAAACCTCAAAATCATAACTCACCTAAAGCTTCCTAGCTGGAAGAAAATCAAATTAAAAAAGAAAAAAAAGCAAAAATAAATATCCGCATGAGATAATGATGTTGAAGAAGAAAGTAACATGTGGAGGCAAGAGTCCAAAAAAAAGTAACTGTCACTGGGAAATAGGGATAGCCTCTTGATTCTCTCCTGGGACAGCAAAGCTGTAAATTACAAAATAAAGGATCATCAGTGTATGTAATTACTATCTATATTATATTCATGATGAAATTATTTTCATTATAAAAGATCATTAAAATTACCACATGGATCAGGAACTCTACGATGAATATGGTGGTCTGCCACTATTAGAGTCCCTGGGTGCATTGCATCTGTAGCACTCCATTCTATTCGCGAAGTTATGCTCGTTGCATCCAGACCTGTCATCAATATCATTATACTGTTTTATTTACTCATACTTTTTTTTTCTTAAATTATCCTAATAATATTAATTGATATACAAACACAGATAGTATGGTAGTAAGTTATTTTGTATTCAAATATGTTGCAATTCTTTTCTTTTTCTTAAAAAAAAGTATAATAATAAAACCCTTAAATGTGATATTGAATGAAGTGATATATGTACCTGGTGCATATCCAGTCACCGGATTTCCAGCCGGGACGGGCGGAGGAGCCGGCGCCGAAGCCGAAGGGTCTCATTCGGGTGATGTCGACGTCGTATGATCCGGTGGAGGAGTCCTCCTTGGAGACGCCGCACTTGAAGCAGCTGGAGCGGCTGGCGAAGTTGTGGGCTCCACAGTTTCCGACGGTGCAGTACCAGTCACCGGGGCGAACATCAGGGCCAGTGGTGAAGCCAAAGGAGGAAGAGCCTCTGCCTCCGAAGGCGGCGCCGTAGTCGCCGCCACCACTCCTTGGCTCCCCGCATCGCTGGCACGATTCTCTTCTCTGGAAGTTCAGGTGGTTGCATGTCCTGCAGTTCCAATCCCCTGGTCTGCTCATTTTCCCTTCACAGTTTCCAAATTCCACCATGCATATATATATATACACAAAAATTAGCATTCAATCAATTTCTGGAGTGTTTCTCTTAGCATGTTATCAAAACCAGAACTACACAATTCCTCTCTGGAGAACACATAATAAAAGTTAAAAACCAGTTGATGGTGCATGTAAGTTTTATTCTACACCATATATAATGTTATAACATAAAAGAATGACAGAGTACTGCAGAAGGAAAAGGTGTGCATGGGAAAAGAAGAAGAGAGAAACGTTAAAACTGAAAAAGGAAGAATATTTTGAATTCACCTCTGGAGAATGAGAGTGGTAGCAGTCAGTGGAAGAAGTTAAATAAGGAGAGAGAGTGGTAGCAGTGAAGTGTGGTGGTTGTGGTGCAGATGAGTGCAGAGGCTGAGGTGGTTTATATACTGGCAATTAGGGCCTCGAAAATCGAGCAGATCGAAGAGTGCAGGCAGAAGAATGGGTGGTTATTTTTTTGTTTGCTTGGAACCCAATGTGATATCATCATAAACTAAATATGGAAAAAAGGTGAAAGGAATTTTTCAAGTGCCACTCCATACACTATTAATTGTATAATAAATAAAAAGTTATTATTGTGTAGGGTTGTGGGAGATGCACGTAAAAATATGAGAATTGATTATGGAAATTATGAGTATAAGTTGTTCAACTTTGTCAAGCTGGTCTTTTGTGTCCCCACATAAAGCAAAATTAGCATGCATTATGCATTGCAACCTCTAAACAGCACAATGGGCATTGCCCGTGCCCTGTCTTTTAAATCTTGTAGTCCATAAATGATAGCAAAAGAGCTTTTTGACTGTGGAGATATGTGTTAATTGGACCCTCATTTATAGTGAAGTGGCGGGACTATTACATTATTACCTTACGATATCTCACCCACCGCATGGTCTCCGACTGCATCTTTTTGATGTCATTGATCAATGAGAGGAGTGGATAAGAAGGAGAGAAAATTATTCATTGTTTATGAGCAGACAAAATGAATATTCCTCACACTTCAAGGAAAACCTTAATCTCAGAGATTGTTGACCCCAGTGTGCTTAGTAGTGGACCAGCTTATTCAATTCCCATATTCATAAATAATTCTCAAAAAATCGCTTCTGCTTTTCATTTTTGAATATTCCTCTTTTGTACTTCCCACTTAATTTCTTTTGGGCGTAAGTCAAAAGCATTATTATAATATCACACATAACCTTCTTCTTGTGTAATCTTCTTTATATATCTTAATATTTTATACCTACTCCACCACCTAAACCTTATTAATGTTGCCATTCCGAACCATTCTACATAATCCTGATATTTATTTAATTGAAGTGGTCCCGAATGAAAACACATGCATATGGTTTTAGTAATGATAGTGGCGACGAGATTTTGGACTGCAAAACATGTAAATCTGTATTGAAGTATATTAAAATGAAAAAAAAAATGAGGATCACTCGTGCATGTCAGAGGGTGAAATTGTGTATAGCTCTCCTCGACGTAGGCGATGTTAAAGCAAAAGTTGCATGGGCATTATTAGTTGAAGGAACGTCCTTGGATGATGGCACTTAGTGAAAGAGAAAAACGATGACTAAACGTTGATTGGAATTGAAGGAATAATAGTTCAAAAATCAAAGCAAGGAGCAAAACCTGGTAGAGTTTCGATAAAGATAGTCGAAGTTGATGATGATGGAAGAGAAGTCTTCGAGGTTCAAATTTTGACCATCTTTTCTTTTCCTTTTTCCCCTTCGTTACACTGATATGGCTTTTTCGCTGTCATCTTCTTTTCCTTCCTCATTATCGCATATTCTCTCCTTCTTTTTTTTCCTTCTCTCTCTCTTTCTCTCAAAGAGGGAAAACACATATAGCTCCAAAAACCCCAGAAAAAAATAAAAAAAAGAAGAAAATCTTAAAACTAATAGAAATCACCCACCATTTTTCTTGGGGAATGGTAAAGAAGGCTGTAGCAAGCTGTGAAAGCAAAAAGAAAGGGGAGTGAGAGTACTGATTCGATTCTCTTATTGGGAAATGCTTCCATGCATCACCATGTCACCAGACCTATCTAACGTATACTTCTACTCTTTACTTTTTCCTTTTTTTTATGTTATCCTATTTTTTTATATATACATTATAACTTATACATTTCTGTCAATTTTTTTTAAGTTTCACAGTTTGACATCGAATAGTTATAAAATGATTAAAATATGTAAATAGATTCAAATTTCATTTTACAAGTAAGATTTATTAGAATGAATTATTAGAATAAAATTAGATTTAACATTCAATTCTTCATAATTTAATTTTGATTTTGATCGACACAAATTTATAAAAATTAATTTAATTAGCTCATCAAAAATTAAACCTACATCTATTTCACATATTATAAAAAAAAAAATAAACAAGAGACAGAGACGTTATTACATGCACTTTGATTTGAGAATTTTTCCAATTTTACAATATCATGGGTAGTAGTTTTAACTGTTTCCGAATTTGTCTTCGTCTGAGTTTTATATATATAATTTTCTTTTTGTACAATACAACAGAGAAACCCAATTACAAATGTTGAAATATAATTAGAATAAAAATGTATGTATTATTAGAGTTACATATATATATATATATAATTCGTTTTTTATGGTTGCATGCACGTGAGTTGGTAGAAAGATATGAGTGACGCCATCAGAATGATAAAAGTTTTCTCTTTTCTTTTACTTTTTAGACCTCCAATATCTTTTTTAATATGCTCTGAGAGTCCCCAAAATGTTCATCTTCTTTGATTTTAGACAGTTTTCGACCAAAATTGCTGAGTAAACTTAAATATTGATGTGTGTGTTTTAAAAATTGATGTACGCCTTTGTTTGATTTTGCAAGAAATAAATCTTAATATCCGTAAGATCAGTTTTTCTGTCACCAAGGATTTGGGCCTAGTTTTTTTTATTTGAGGTCCTGAAGTCCACTTAATATTTCAAGATCTCCCTTTCAACCCTTAATTCTCTCATTCTGTCTCATTCAAAAAAAAAAAAAAAATAGTTCTCACTCTTTCTCTCAATGCTGAAAAGTAGGAGTTGTATTAGGGTAGCTATATAATCCCCCTTCCAGAGTTGGCGGAAACCATCTTTCACCACGTAAATTAAACTTTAAAACTCCATTTCTTCGTTGTTCTCTGTTTGGTAGCTCTAGTTATGTATGAGTCTCTATCGTGGTCTCATTCTTGTCTCCCATAGTTTTGTTTTTCAGTTTTTCAAATCTGCTCCAAGTCCTAGTGCTCCTCTTTTAAGGTTTCTTACGTTAGAGTTTTCATGTTTTTAATCAGTTTCGAGGTAAGGGAAGTTAGAGTTTTCATGTTTTTACAATATCCTATTTGTTTTAGTTTGGTTTCGTGTTTGTGGTACTTGGATGATGCTTGTGATGATCTGAAAATATATTGTATGTGTTTCTGGATGAATTTCAATTCTTGCATGCAGCAGGAGCATGAGAGAATCTGCTATTCTCGCCTAGGTGAGAATCTCTAGCCTAAGCGAGAGTCGCAGAGAACTCCTCTTTGCCTCTGCAGGAGTTGTCGCTTAAGCGAAGCATTTTGCCTAAGCGAGATAATAGTCTTAGATGATCATGGATTAACCTTGTGTGTGGTTGGGTGATAACTCATTGTATCTAGACTCTGCAGAGTTTAGAAACCAACACAGATGCATAATTCCTTTAGGATTTTATATCAAATGCATAATCCGGATAATTGAGTTTGAGGGTCTTGCATTTTTTGCCTTCATGCCTTGTGTGTTTAAAAATATGCTTGTATACTAATATGATGAAAATTATTTTATCTCTAGATTACCCTTCCTCTTTGTGTCTGTGTTTCTGTTTGGTTTTTTCTTTTTGTGATGATCACCAAATCCTTGGTGTGAGTAGATGTGAAGACTCTTGGTGATCGTGACGTTGGCGGGAAGCTACTGCGTAATTAGGCTTCCTAGATCCTTTATTGCTCATTCTTGAGCATTTCTCCTTGTATACTGTTATTCTATAGTTTCTTGTTTTGTGAACAAATTTTTAGTTTAATCTAATCTGTGTTTAGTTTATAATTAAGACATTGTGATGTGCCTTTCGGGTATTCCTTTTAATATATTATGATGACAGTAACAATTGATTATTATATACTTTCTGTCAATGTTTTTTTAAACCATATACATACGGGATTCTATTTGTTAGAATTATTCCATTAGATCGGTGCGTTACGATCTGATCTTCTTTGTAAGGAAACTTTTATTTTCCTTTTTGTTTACTTTTGTAAGAATAAATCTTAATTTTCATTATAACGAAATTTTACTTCTAATATAAGTTTTTTAAAGTTGCTTTTGAAAAGAGTTGCGTGAATTATCGATAATATTTCAAAAAAAATATTTGACTACAGTGTGAAAGGTGATGCTGTTCACATTTTATAATCGCATGCTTTAGAAGTACATAAATTATGGTATATTTAATATAATGAATTTTTCACTATTGAGGGTAAAGTAAATATCTCTTGCAATGGGATAAAGCAATTGTTAAAGAAGTAGAAATATATATTTTGTACAAGTAAAAATAATAATGGAATTTTTTCACTTTAACTCCTACAAAGAAGATTCTTCCATCAAAGATAAAGAAAAATAAGACTTAAAAGTCGTTAAATAAGTTGTGAAACCAAATTTCGTAATTATTAATTAGTACATTTCAGTTAATAAAAGTATATTAAAAAACGAAATGTTGAAATATTTCTCAAACAAAAATCCTAGTTTAGTGTATGTATTCAAGATTTTCGATCGTTTGATAATTGAATAGGTTTTCTTGAATGGTGGATTTCTTGAATGGTGTAATAAATAAAGAATGGTTCTTGTGTTATTTTATGCACATTTTTTTTAACATGCGTAATGACTCTCTTGGTGTTTGTAAACAAAGTAAGTGTATATTTGTTTTTCATAAATTTGCTTACGGGCCCATTTTTGTCCACATAAAAAGCGAAAATATTTAAACTTTTTTAAGAAGAAAAAATATGTTAACTTATTAACATTTAAGTGAAAAAAAAAATCCTTTTTAAACCAAATAATTTTCCGAAAACTTTTTTTTTGGGGTGCAGCAAGAAATTTGATAGGGTGCAGGAAGTCCTTGCCAATGATTAACAGCATAGAATAACACTGTAACTAGCCAAGTATCTCTTTTGGGCCAAACAAATGCGATACCATAAAGACTTTTTCTTTCTGTACCCCTATCACTACTACCTGCACCCTGCACCCTTCTATTAATATATGCGGACTAAAATATCCTCCTCCTAAAAAGTTCATTCCATACCACATTTTGAAAAGTTTATCTTAGAAAACTCTTTCCAAAAGGTATCATGTTTTAAAACGTTCATTCCAAAAAGATTGTTCCGGATTATATTTTATGTATTTCAAAAAATTTGTTTCAGTAATCCTATTTTGAAATTTTTGTTCCAAAAAACTCGAAGATTATTAAAAGAAGTAATCCGGAAGTTTCTTTAAAAAAAGTAAAATGTTATTTTTAAAAGTTTGGTGGTGCAGCTAGAAAATATGGGAGTACTATCATAAATAACCCATTTTTCGATTTAGTTTTAGTTTCAACTAATACCCATAAAAGCCCATTTCAGTTTGCAACTCATATATGATAAAAAAACGGGTGTTTCTTCCTGCACCCATCAAATTTCTTTCTGTATCCCATTTTGCTTTCTGGGACATAATAGATCAATTCGAGAAAATGTTTTCCAAAATGCATTTACATAACTTGGATAACAGTCAACATTGATTTATTCCAAACATCTTATATTCAATGGATTTACGATAAAAGTAAAAAAAAAAAATTATGAAATATTTACTCTTAACAATTCACATAGCTCAATGAAGAGAATTGGCAAACAAAATAGTTAACCTAATCATATCTGCTTATAAAATTAGAGTTTATTTAAGACAGCATATGAATACAGAAAGCAACATACATATCCATGCCCAAATGAAAAGTAAACAAAATTTGCTGGATGTAAAGGAAACTATCCATGTCCTTCCACCAAAGCACTAAAGTTTAAGAACATTTATTGAGTAGCATGAAAATATAAAAGAGAGAAGGAAGCAGCTATACCATAACCAATATACCCCCACCACACACCACTATCTATTCTATAGCGCCTCTTTCATTCGCCTAAATTAAAAACTATGTTTTTATATTTGTCACCTCATTCAACTTTTCTTCTCTAGTTCAACCGAAACCCCTCCAATCCCAGATTTGAAGTTAGCCACCTGCATACTTCATCAGTCTCTTCAGGGACTGTGTAGTGACCTAACCTGCAGAACAAGAATAAGCTATTCATTACACCAGTGTCATCCACAAATATGATAAGTGATAGACTAAGCAGCACAAAGCAGAATACCCATTGTAGCTCCTAAACATAAGATTTGGGAATCCTGCTGAACTTAAGGCCATTGCAGACCTCTCTCCGTGTTCATATGCAACCACATCATCACCTGCAAAAACAATTCAAACTTTGATCAGGAATAAATCAGAACTATGCTGCATGATTCAAGATTTTATCGTATGACTTCAAAATCTGAACTTCAACAGATAATTGAAGCAAAGTATATTGCGGAAACTTGTACAAGCTCGCATACATGATGTAAAGAATGAATACTATAGTTTTGTTAGAAGTTCAGATAATTCATAGAAACCAGAAAAATTTGTCAAAAAGTTGAATCAAATGAAGATCTTGACTTGGTGAAATCAAGAAACGGTGAATTTCAGACTGGTGATTGCAACATGTGATAAATCTGTACAAACTCGAGCAAAGAATTCTTCAAGTGAAAACTGTTCACTTTCAAAGTCAGTATTAAGTACAGCCTACAGGTCAAGAGTTTTGACAGTGACTCCTACAAGGCATTTCCTCGATATAAATGTATCAAGGAGATGTTTAATTTTGAAATATTGATTCGAAAAACAAATATAGTACGCCTCTGAATGGAAACTGGAAAGGAAAAGATTCCCAAGAATAACAATTTGAACTTTTAGCTATAATGATAAAGGATAGAACTTATGAATACCTTTTCCATGGCAGAGAAATAAGGGCAACGATGCTGCACGCCTTATGCCATCACGTGATTGTTCAATTTGGTTCTTCAAGGTCCTGGACCAATTAGAAGCTTCTAAGTTGATTACATAATGTATAGCTTAAGGAAAAGGAAAGGACATTATTGGTGGATGTGTAATATTAGTAGATCATTTACATATTCACTATGGCAAATGGTAGAAACCAAACCTTGAACAAGGAAGCCAGCCACTCAAAGAAACTACAGCACTTAAGTTGATAGGGTAAGTGTTTCCATTCCTATAGTGCCCCAAAACATGGCATGTAGCTGAGTAAAGTGCAGTTGCAGCACCCATACTGAAGCCCCCAATACCAAGTTTGACTGCACAGTTAACAGCAGAATTTAAAGTAAATTACAAGCAACTTGAATTTAGTTCAAACATTCCCACGAATAAAATATAAATGTATAACTAACTGCCTTCACTCAATATGCATATTAAACTAAACACCTTATTGGTTGCAAATGTGAAAGGTTATTTCAAAGGCTCGGGTATGGACTAGTAAGCTTGCAACTTTTCTAGTTCTACCAGCATACCAAATTCTGTGCGGATAAATACGAAATTGAGAATAGTTTTCTCCTGCTACTTAAACAAATGATTGTGGTGCTTATTATTCCTGGATGTACTAACAAGGAAACAGTGAAAAGATAAAATAAGTTGTTTTCCTTACTAAAAAAAAGCTCTATCCCTGTACAATACCTTTTCACCCCCAACAAGTATGCCTGTAATTAGACAATACTCACAGAACCAACACTTGCCAAAGAATGCTCAATAAAAGAATATAGAGAGGATAAACCTGCTGATTACTTCGGTAATCTTCAAATATTTCTGATAATTTCATTGAACACTTCTAAAATACAGGAAAACCCTTTACTTTCACTTTACACTGTCATGATCAATAGCTCACTTCATGTTCCCATCCATATATGGCTAAGGAGATTGTAAAAACATAGATTAGGGGGGTTTATTCTGTATTTGCGATCTTAGCACCAAGTATCATGTTTTCCATGATGCCATTTCCTATTATAGATCTAGTTAATGCAGTGGATTGAGAATGGATCCTCTCATGTTCAAATTTCACACCACCAGGTCATGTGCAAACTTTGTGTTAATCTTCACATGATAGATATTGAATAACTGGGGCCCTATAAAAATTAACAAAGAGAGAGACACATACAAAACTGGTAAATGGCCTATTATAATGTCAGGGATCCTTTCCTATCGTGAAATATACCCTTGAGCAAAAAATAAATGCCAGATCATATCAATGGGTTTCTTAAGTGATCATGGAAAACCTACTGTTAGGAGGCTCTGTTGACAAAAGATTGGCAACATGTGCTGCAGAAGCATCTAAACCCTCCAAATCAATAGGAGCATCTTCTGAAATCTCCCCAACATCAAACCCTGGTAGAGATGCCTCAATCAAATTAGAGTACTCTTTACAGTTAAAAAGGAGGTGGCATTATAGTTCTACATCGAATATACTGCAGTGTATAAGCAAATTTTGAAGAGAAAAGGAATATGGTAAACGAACAATGGTGTTTGCAAGTGAATTACGTATAGTTTCAAGCATTGAATCTTACAAGCAGTGCAAGGAAATCCACCAAATATAGCTACAGGCCGTGTAGGAGCAGTTGGGCAGATCCATTTAATCTGCAACATAAATTACAAGAAAACAGATGGTGACTGATTGAGTAACAGGAGCCTATTTGGATGAGCTTGTTTATAAGTGCCTTTAAAAGAGAAATGTAAGAAAATAATTGAAATTAGTCTTTTTGTAAACTAAAACTAGTTTATGCATACGTTAATTTGTAGAACCTTTCTCATAGTTTATCTAACTTCTTATTTTTAACACATGCATAAACTAAATTTAGTTTATGAAGAAGTCACATTTATCTTTTACTTCTAATTTCTCTTCCCTAAAAGGGCATATGCAGAAGCTCGTTCAAGCATCCCAAGTGCTTTCCAAAATTGCATAGTATCATGTGGTGCAACATCAGATGTACAGTAACTACCGAAAAAAATTCCAAAGTTGGCTTATTCTTACATTTGGAAGAGGAAGAGATTCCAAGAGTTGGGACCAGCTGCAAAACAAAATAAAAGTCCAGTTTATTCACCATAGGCTAATCTGGAACTTGTGAAGTAGCTATAGAATACAAACAAGTAAAAAAATTCAGGACTATTTATATGCTAAGGATTATGCTTGAGCAGACTAAATACACATGAGAATTACATCACCCCTACCTAATTTTGGGCCACACGTTATAAATGGCATAATTTGCATTATATGAATACAGACACTAATCAACCTGATTTCAAATTCATGACGATCATGAGTTTATTACTTAAGCATTGGAACTATTTGTATCTTTGTTTGGTGATTAGTACCTACACGACTTTAAGTTTTGGTAACAACATAGCTAGTGAAGTGGTCCCCTTTCTATTTTTTGGCATATAAAAATCTCAGAGTCTAGGTTTCCTTTACTGCAAACTTTCAAGCTAGAAGATGAAGTAAAATGAATTTTATAATACCTTTTTGGTGGCGAGTACTTTTTATGTCAATCAATTGGCAAGAATCTCCCAAAAGAGGATATGGAGTCTAGGAACTTATTTAATAAACAAACTTCACCAAGATAGGACAACATATCAGCATTCCCTTACCCCCTCTCTTAAATTTATTAAAAGAAATCAAACCACCATTTCATTGAAAGCATATTCTCAAGCATGAAGAGAAGGTATCCACTCAACTGAGTCTGCCAATAGAAAAAAAGGAACAAACCTATACAAATATTAAAATTCCAAACATCACCCACTCCTAACTGTTCAACCATGCAAATTGACAGGGACGGTCATTGAGAAAGTACATGGCAGTTTATTGCTAAGTATAATGAGCTTTATTTTTCAAAATATAACCTTTTAATTCATTTGCCAACCAGCTCACAAAGAAGAAAACTGTTCACTTAAACAAATCTTTAGATTTATTCCAATTCTAATAAAGATAGCACTCCTCATTAAACCATATGACTGCATAGCATATTCATGTTATCGATATACCTCGAGCCATTGTCACCAAGGCCGTGTAGCCAAACTATAGTTGCCTGGTGTTTCCCTTTAGGTCTGACCACATGGGTCCTCCCAAACTCAAATGCCCTTCTAGAACTCCCACTACCTGAAACGTGGCAGAAATAAATTTCATTTGAAAAATGACAGAAATCCAAGATGATATAGTAGCCAGAAAGGTTCACTAGTAAATCAATAAACGCAGAGTTCAGGGAGATGGAATGGCAATGTGGAATAACAACTGACCAGAACTCATTGAGGAGCTGCTGTAGCTCATATTTTCTACTCAAACAGCTAAATGCTCAGGTCACTGCCACAATGCTTAAGATGAGCTTCTGCAATGAAGAGCACCAACATCAGCAATCTCTATTTATACCCAAATGGGAGGGATGGCAATGGCAAATAAAAATATGAATGAATCTGCATCTGCTACCCTGCTTACAACACTAGCTAAAATCTCGTTGAAAATTGACAGAAAGTGAAAAGCACTTGAGAAAAGGAGATAGAAACAGATGCAGCCAAAAAAATCTTCTTTTAAAAAAAAAAAAAAAAAAGTCTTAACCCTTTTGTGAGCAAGAATCCACTATAAATGTAGCACAAAAATGCAGAGAAGGAGCCAAGGCAAGTATTTTACTTTGTAATACACAAAGAGAATAAGATTGGAGAATCTATTCTCATAGAAATTGAGTAAAGCGAGGAGAGCACTCGGCCTAAGACAACAATAAGAATATTTGGCTATTATAAAATCCATTTTTTTCAGCCATTTGCCATCTTGAATTTTCCAAAAGAAATAATGTGCAAAATAGCATTAAGTAAATGAAGTTGAAACCTTTACTTGCAATGATGTCATTCATAGTTGGTGGTATGAACTTGACGGTATATTTCTCTCGTTTATATGATAATATATTTATATACATATATATATATATATATATATATATACACACACACCAGAATCTTACACACACAAAAAAGAAAAAGAAGATTGAAAGGTGAAAAGGAAATGGAAAAAGTGAGCAAAGTTTTGTTCTTTGCACAAACCTAAACAACTCTAGCTGGTGAGAAACAAACCCAAAAAAGCATTAGAGCTTTTTTCTTTTCTCCTTGATTTGTCTTTGTTGGCTTCTTCGTTCCCACGACTTTCCCCAGTTCTTATGGTTTTGTTACTTCTCTCTTCACTCTTCGCACTTACAGCACAAAGCCCCAACCATACATACATGCTTTTTTTCTTATAACCATTTGTCCACCAAAATACCCCTGATTTGATACCCATAATCACGTTCACACTTAAGGGATAATACTAGAATGGGAATGAGTTTAACTAAACTTCTTAAAAAAAACTGATTAAAGAATTGCTTATTTAGATTGAATTTGACTAAGATTATGTATCATACATGAAGTAAAATTGAGTCAACCCAATTTATTTCCATTGCACGTTAAATTTAATATTATGTTTAATTATGTCGTATAGAATTTATAAAATAAAACTATAACTAAAATATACCAGTATTTCAACTTATACATTGCATTAAATGATCGTTATGTAATTTAAATTCACAGTATTTTTTTTCAATATTGAAAAATATGATAAATAAATATTTTTGTACATTAATTATATTTTCAAGTTATGGTTGACAAAAATATTATGATATGAGATTAGGTTTAACTATTGATTTTTTATGTTAAAATTTATTTAGAAATACATTTAAAATATGATAGATCGAAAGGAATATACCACTCAAATATTTAAGAGATATTTTCTTTTTACTATTTACAAGATTAACGTATAAAGTGCACTTCTAGTAGCATTACTTAGTCTAAGTGGAATAATCCGCTAAATTTGAATATCTCAAAGACAAACTTTAATTTGAGTTATGTAGATAGGCAATAATCCGCTAAAAATTATATACATAATTATATGCATATTATATATATATATATATATATATATATATATATATATATATATATATATATAAGTTTCAAATGTTTTTCTAAATATACCAAGATTTTTTTCAAAACCTAGCCTTTTCAAAATTAACTCCAAAATAGATCTTGCTACATGAGAATCTCTTTCATTATTGATATTGTTTATACTTTTAGTTTTTAAATAATAAATACGCTAAAAGTTTTGAAATGTATTTAGGGGTTACTTCATTTTAATATATATATATATATATATATTAATTGTTAAATACATGAGAAAAGATAAATGTTAATGTAATGATGTCGAATGTATCTGTTATAATATATTAATCGTTTAAGAACAAGTCATTATACTCTTTACACGTGTGTGCATGAAAAGCATCACTCGCGCTTAGATGACTACAAGTAGGTCTTGAATCTGACTTCATTAATTTTATATATATATATATATATATATATATATATATATATATATATATATATATATATATATATATATATTACCTTTTAAAAATTTATTTTGACTTAAATTTTGATACGGTTTGTGAGTTTTTATTTATTGAGAGATCTTTGCAAAATTGGTAGATTTATTTATATCATTTAGTCTAAAATCTGTTGATAATTATTTTTAGGCTTAAATACCTTTTTAGTCCTCATTTTCATAGTGTTTGTTGTAGATGATCATCATTTTCGTAATTCGTATTTTATTTGGCCATTTTCTGTAACGTCGTTTAAATTATTAATGGAGCATTATACAGATGGCACAGTTTGTATTAGGGTGTATTACGTGTACTATACATATTGGCTAATTAACGTTAATTTATTAATTTAGGGGAAATCTTGTAATTATGAAAAAATTTTCATTTTCGTCTTTCTTGAGCTCGGATTTGCAGAGGAAGCCGCTAATACTTGTCATTTCATCATTTATTACAATTGCAGTATTAGCTGTTTCCTCTGCAAATCCAAATTCAAAAAAGACGAAGATGAAGAAATTTCCCTAATTGCAAAATTTTTCCTAAATTGAAAAATTAACGTTAATTAGTCATATGTACAGTACACGTAACACAAGCCTAATACAAAGTGTGTTACCTGTACAATGCTCCGTAAATGATTTAAACGGCCTCACAGAAAAGGATCAAATAAAACCCGAATTGCGAAGATGAGGACCATTTTAAACATTGATAAAAATAATGATCATTTTAAACATTTTGTCAAAATGAGAATCATTTTAAACATTTTATACTATTTTTGTGATATTATATATATATATATATATATATATATATATATATATATATATATATATATATATATATATATATATATATATATATAACATACAACATAAGCGATTATTTATTTAACAGTAACTTTCGACGAGACTCCTAAACAAAATATAAGTTTATTCTTCAACAAAATTTATACAATGTAAACTAATTATTTATAGTTATTTTAAAAATTCATTTAAAAACATTTTTAATAATCTAATTCTTTTTTTTTAGTATTTCTTTGAATAATTGCTTAAGGTGTTGAAAAAAAATTCATAGATTCTTTTACATGGAGAAATAATAATGAAATATGAATTAATTTTTTATAAACTCAGATTATTTTATATAAAAGTGAATTGTTTTAATTTTAAGCGAATTTTTCTACAATTATATATATATATATATATATATATATATATATATATATATATATATGAGTTAATTATGATATATGAAAAATCTGTGAAAAAGAAATTCATCAGATGGACTTAATATTTAACGTGCTATTAAATAAAATTCTTATGAAAGTCAATACACAACATGTTTTTTTTAGAATGAAAGGGAAAAAAAAAACTGATATAAGTTGAGTTTAATGTACACTCAATCATAGATATTTGTCCAATAATCTAGTGTACTTTTTTTATCTCTATTAATGGCAATTGTCTAACTCATGTATTATTAATCCATTTTATGTCAATTTAATTAATTTTCTTAAATTTTGAAACTTTTATAATTAAAGTTGTTGATTTGTAAATAGAGTATGAAAAATATATAAGATATTAATTATAATAGTAAACTTTGATGTATTGATTTCAAGTATTTTGACGTTGATAAATGAATAAATTTTGTAAAGGAACTTGGAATGAAAACAGAAAAAAATAATAATAAAAAACATAAAAATTTGTGGTAATTTGAAGGAAGGTAATTGTTCAACGAAAATGAAGTTGCAAAAATTGAATGTATTATTGGAAGAAATTTGGTTACTGAAGTCAAGAAGTCAATTCGTTCAATGAATCTTTAAAAAAACACTTAATGTAAACTAGTTCATCCATAATTAGTAAATGCAACTCGTATTACTCTCGGTAGGAATTAAAATTCGGTATATATCATTTTGAATAGAGCCGTCAAAATGAGTTGAAACCGACGAACTAACTCGGTCTACTACAGGTTTAGGTCGAGTTGGGTTGAAAAAATTTTACAAAATTTTAATACGAGTTGATTTTTGACACAACGCACTCAGGTTGAATCCGTAGTGAGCCAGGTTGGTCCAACCTGCAAATAAAGGGTCACGTGAGTGTTTTTTGTTAAGTTGAATTTTACATTTGGGTCAAGTTAGGTTATTTTTTTAGCCAACACAAAAATAATTTGGTATTTTTTAATTTTAGTTTGTATTTGGATTGTATTGAAGTTTATTTAGATTTTAATTATAATTATAATTTAGTTTTGATTGAAAAAAAATTAAAAAAAAATTGTAGTTTTTTAGTTAAGTGAGTCCGTAATTCAACTCATTTAATCCACTAACCCGTGGTGAGTCGGGTCGGATTCGAATTTTTTTAACTTTTTAATAAATGAGTCGGGTTGAATTAGTTCACTAAATGATCAATCCGTGATAGGTCGAGTTGGACCAGATCAAGTTACCCGTTTCGACGATTCTAATTTTAAATATAGAATATATCTTGAATACATACATGGTTATGTAATCATCTGGTCATTATTATTTATTAGTAGACGAAATTAACTCTACAAAAGATCATTAGAGATATGAGTTAATCATTCCATATCATCACAAACTTTGACTTCTTCAGTTATTGATGACTCTTCTGGATCGTGATCTTCATACTTTAATCGTTACAACCGGAATTAGCTGCTTCTGCAGTGTTCCAAAACTGTGTCAACTTTGTGTATTTAGTTTATATTTTCCCAGTTGATAAAAAAATGTAATGCAACATTAATTTATAAGATAACAAAGGAAAATAAATATAAAAAAATGTCCATAATCAGCACTTATAAAGTCATTTTTAAGTTTTAATAAATATATTTAGTAATCTATATAAATCAAACTTTATTGTACTTTATTCTTATTATTGTCAATTATTGAATGAAGCGTAGAATGGGGGAGTTAATTCTGATAATTGACGAATTAATAATACTAAATTTGGGTTTCAGTTTGAATAATTAAAAACTAAATAAATAAATACAAAATCAAAGTTATCTTTCTTGGACTGATCTGATTCTGGAAGAAGGTAAGTAAAGTCTTTGATGTTTTTTAGATTTTTTAACTTAACACATTTCATACTATTGGTGATTTTATTCATTACTTTGAGTTTAGTTAAATTTGCTTTTGTGATGAATTAACTGGGATTAGGCATTTAACTTTTTACTTGAGGTCAGAATACTTTTAATTAAAATATTGAAAAAATGATTATTAATTGTCTCGGCAATTTCGTTGTCCATATTAATTATTGAAATAATTATCGATTTATTAAAAGAAAGGTACAAATTATACCTAAAGTACATTAAAGTGGGATGAACTTTTGTCGTTTTCTTAAACAGAAACATTCGATAAATCGACAATCTTCTTTTCAAGGTTGACTGTTTAAAAGCAACGCAGGTTTGGGCGCGCAAAAGGGATATAGATTTTGTTTTATTTTAATTTTTTACTATGGATTGCGAAATGAATTTGTAAATTCAAAAAGGTGATAGAAATATTAAATTAAATACATGAAATAAGTATTATTCTAGAAAAAGGTTATATATAAATAGATCACTCCTACAAACAAGGGTTTTTAAAAAGTGAAATTTTTAATTTTTAATTAATAACCTAAACTTAGTGGTATTAATAGTGTAACACAGGTGTATAAATAAAATAAAATAAAATAAAATAAAATAAAATAGAAACGGTGTCTGTGAACAGTTCGAAAGCAGAAATTCCAGCTAGTATATTGAAATGGTGTGTGTCGGGAATCTATAGATTTAAAACTATTATCACGTCGTTGATATTCTGTATGCCACTTACACAAGTTCCTTCAGAAATTTATTTTATTTTATTGTTCTCCAAATTATTTATAATTAAAACAACATTAATATATTGTTTTCTTTGTGAGTGGGTTAGGGTTGAAAAAGCTGTGAGGTAGGCTTCAAAAAAGTTATTACGGGATGTTGCTGCTTTGCTGTAGAATATATTGGATGTTGGACAACTTTTATTTCTTCCAAGAGTATATTTAGATTTATATATATACACGCATTCACTTTCTTTAAAACAAAAAAGTGAACACTTATAGTTATACATAATTTGATAATAAATTAATGTATTAAATATCTTTTTAGTCTTCAGGACCTAAAATACTTGAAATCGCAATTTATCTCTGTTTTAAATTCTGTTTTGATCTCAACATTTAAATATATATATATATATATATATATATATATATATATAAATATTTTTATTATATATTTTTTATATATTATATATATATTTTTAATTTACATTAAAACGAAATGATACGCAACCAAATCTAATCTAATTGAATTGAAATGACTATATTTTTTATTGTTAAAGTTTTATAACAAAATATATTAAAATTTTAAAATAAATTTTAATTTTACATCAAAATTTAGTGAATGAAAAAATATTTAACCCTAGATGAATTATAGTTTTAAGGTTTAATAAGTATTGATTTTCTCATTGATTTGAATGTTTTTAATTATTTTTTTATTTTTTTTTCTTAGATGTCAACTATTTTTTTTTTGCCTATTGAAGATACTATATTTTAATTGAATATATACATGATGAGAATTATTTTGCCTATTAAGGATACTATTTTTCGTCAACTTGAAGACAAAAAGAAAATCAGATAAATTGTGCTAACTTGGAAAGAAATGAAGAGTGGAATACGAGGTAGTGGGGTGTGAAGAGAGTGAGCTAGAAATTTGGGGCGCAAAGAGAAGGGTGAGTAATATTAAAAATTCAAATATAAATTAGATAGTTTAAAGAATAAAAAAGTTGGTGTAAATAGAAAAACGATGTAGAATGTCAGCACGTACATGGATCGAGAACGCCTAGGAGGCACCGCATTACCCACAGTAGTGACAATATTTTTGGATAAATTAGCATAATACATGAATATTAGTGCTTGAGTGCCAAATAATTTAGTATAATAATTTCATTTATTATAATAATAACTATATAATAGTAAATTATATTTCTATGATAATAATATAGATAATGTGAATATTCCTCTCATTTCTCTCAACTCCGTCCCTTTCTCCACCTCAACTCAACCTTTATTTTCATCTCCTTCATTTGAATCTTCGCCTTTCTTGAAAGAGAGATCAAATTTGGAATCATTATGTCATCTTCAAATCAAATCGAACGTTTTCTTCCTTCATGTTGATTTGGGGTTGTGGTGCTAAAATTCTTTGGGGTTTCCTCCTCATCAAATTTGGAATACGTTTGAGGTTTGAGGCAAGGGGATCTAGATTTTTCTTTTAGATTTCAAAATAATAAATTATTTATTTTGGTATTTGATTGCATCTTGATGGGTTAGATTGATTAATTAGAGTGATTGTGTTGTTTTTGTTTTAGATTTTTGGTTTTTGGTTTTTGCATGCTGAAATGAGTGAAAATTTGTAATTTTATAGCGATAATTTTTAGTTTAAGCGATATCAGATTTGCCCAAGCGAAAAAAAATATATATATAGCTTAAGCGAGAATAATAAAATTCACTTCGTTCTCTGTTCAAGTTGTCGTTCAAGTGAAAATTTATAGCTTAAGGAAGAGCCTCCTAGCTCAAGCAAGAGAAATATAGCTTAAGCGAGAGAAATATAGCTTAAGCGAGAGAAATCTAACTTAAACAAAAATGCTGCAGCATTTTAATTCCTTACTCTTAACCTGTGATTGACTAAGTTAATTTTAAAGATATGATGTATGAAGAATGTTAGTATTTTGAAACTTCACTTGGTATGTTTTTGTAAAATATATGATTATTTTGATATTTGAGATAGAATTATCGAAATGTGAATATGAAAATATAATTGTAGATGTACATGATTCAGAAAGTATTGTTGTGGGTCTCACAGGAGATTTTATGATGGTGTTAATTTAGTGTATGCATTGGATTACGAATTCAAATAAGGTGACATCCTAAAACTCTAATGATCATTTACACTCAAATATAGTATAACGGTTTATGAGTTAAAAGTAGTAGGAGGTCATAGTCTAAGGTAGGATAATGACCTTAGATGACAATCATCAACTTTGTGTGGTAGAATGAAATTCATTGACAGTGACTCTATAAAGCAAGAGCAATAAAGACCATTACAAGTGCAAATATTTAGTAATTTCGATTCCAAATGCATGTATTTGAATAATTGAATTTAGTGTCAAATATCTTTGTGATATTATGTGAATTATTGAGTTGTTTATGCATGACTTATAATTGATATGTTTTAAATAGTCGTAGGACAATTCTTTTGTATACTAGCTTACCCCTTGCACTTTGTGGTCTTGTGTTGTGTTAATCTTTTGTGATGATCACTTTTATAGTGGGAGCAAATGAAGATGTATGTTTAGAGATACTTACGAGGGATAAGAAGTTTGTAGTTAGAGTTTTGAGATTGTGACGAAGATTCAAGTGGTTAGTAAGTTCGATATATGATTACCTCTAAAGTTTTTGTTCTTGGTATATAAATAGTATAATTTTATAGTCTTAACTCTCAAAGGACCATATTAATATATTTTTTATTTTGATAATTTGTCTTTGAATATTATTGTGAAATGTCCAAATAATATAGATATAATAGTATATATTATGAAATTAAATATAAATAATTTTTATAAAATTATTTCAAATAGTTTTTATAGGTAATTTTATAATTATAAATAATTAAATTTTAAAAATGATTAAATAAAAAAGGTAAAATTGATAAAATAATTATTTTAATTTAGAAAATAAATATAAACACAAGAAATTTTCTTTATATATAGTTATATATTTTAAATATAAATATAGATATAAATGATGAGCGTTTAATTTTTATAATAAATTATTTAAATGGATTTAAAATAATTTTAATTAATTAACATTTATCCGATTCTATCTTCTATTATTAATTAGTACAGCACAGGTCACTCTAGTTTTACATATATTTTAGAATTACTTGTTATGTTGGCATAAATAATATAAAATATAAATTTTGATGATAATTAATATTAAATTAATGAACTAGTTAATTTTTTATATAGAAAACAAAACTTATATAGTAAGTGAATTAAAAATTATTTTTCTTGAAAAATACAAATTACACCGTACCCAGCCTGCAAATGGCCCAATGATTTTCGGCCCATTTGGCTATTTTTATCTCCCCTGCTCCCATAAATTGTACAATTATGCCATTTTTGACAATAAATTCTGAAACCCTAACTTGCACGTATTTCCCATACTCTTCCCCTTGGAAAAATCAAAGATACTTACAGGCGCAGCGATTAGTTCAGATATTGTAAGCGATCTCGCATCGTGAATCGTAGATACAGGTAATCTTTCATCATCTTCATTTCGAGCTGTTTAGGTTCATGTCACTTATAGCTATTTTGGGATTTTAGTTACTTTCAATTAATCGCGATGACAATTTTCATAGAAGATTTTTTTTTTCTTCATTGCAAATTTTATCGGAGATTTATTTTGTTTAGATTAGCAATAATTTTTTTTTTGATGAATTCATTCGATTGAAGCACACTTGATTGATTAGTGATTAGCGATCAAGGTTTTGAATTGTCGTTGTCATGGTTTTCTCGTGAGAAATTTCCGGCAAGTGCAATCTATGCATCCACATCGTGGTCTGAATTGCGATAGAGATTCGGTTAACCTTGACTTTGCTACCGCCGTGGGCTGTTTAAAACCTTAATTTTGATTACCTTAATTTTGATTCTATTTTCATCGTTGGTAGAAGTTGTATGAAGATAATCTATAATCCTTCTGGTTTATCTGAAATAATCATTTATTTTTATTTTTATTTTGTGATATTAACGTATAAGTATTAATGCCTCAGGTTCGTCTCTGAGTTGAAGTAGTCATCATGAGATTGAGGAAGGGAAGCAAAGTGGAGATCCCTGGTACTACTGATAGACTTAGTGTCGAATGGCGATGTGCGCGAATAATTTCTGGTAATGGGCACACCTACAGCGTTCAGTATAACCGTTCTAGTACAACAAGTGAGGCTAGCATAGTAAGAGTTTCGAGGAAGGCCATCAGACCATCTCCCCCTCCAATTAAAGGTATTGGGAATTGGGCAGCAAATGATCACGTGGAGGTTTACAATTTTGGTTCTTGGAGAGCAGCCACTGTTTTGAAATTCATTGACGGAGATTTCTACTTGGTAAGGCTGTGGGTATCTTGCAAAGAGTTAACGGTACTCAAGGTAAACATGAGGGCACGCCAGACTTTTCAAAATGGTCAATGGGTTCTTATGTCAAAGGTAAATTTCTATTTGCTCAACATAATAGCTTATGATTTAATTTTTAATTTTAGCCTATATTCCAATGTTTCGACAACTTTCTTTATGGTTGGATTTTTGGTTTATTCATAGAGATCCCTTGACCACACTTAAATTGAATTCAATGTCCTGATATTTTGTTCGTGCTTGTTCCAGGGATCTGGCAAGTCACCAGTTCGGAAGTCTAGCTTGATTTCTTACAATTCCAAGGATCTGCCTGAAAATGAGTGCCGAAATATTTTTTCTCAAGGATTAGATGCCAGTGATCACCAGGAACGCCTGGTCTCATCTTCAACTTTGAAAAGAATGTCCCCTTTTGTCTCCTCTTATCCCAGAAAATTAAGGGCTATGTCGAATATGGGTGAGTGTGAAAGATTCAAAGCTGTAACTACAGCCCCCTTGCTGCAAAAGGTACATGCTGTTGTTTACCCACAAAATAATAAGGGTGAAAAATGCATGCATACTTCATTTACTAATGGTACCAACAAATATTATGAAACAGGAAAGGAGAATTCTTGTAATGTTTCAACACACTTTCTTGAACGAATTGAAGAACCTGATTATTCTTGTAGTGATCTGAGTTCTGTTGGCAGTTGTAGTGTGATAAGTAGTAACTCAAATAAAATTTCCAGTGATACCTTAGCAGGTCCTTGCCAAGACGAAGATACCCTTTGCAGTGATGCAGAATCTCTAGATATTGGAGATGTGGATAAAGGATGCTCCACATGCTCCACTTCTACCAATGAGGTTGCAGCAGAAACAATTCATAGGTTTGAGTTGAATGCATACCACAGTACCCTAGAAGTTATGTATGCCTCTGGTCCTTTAAGTTGGGAACAAGAAGAAATATTGACTAATCTTCGTATTTCACTCAATATTTCAAATGATGAACATTTGATGGAGATAAAGAACTTAGGTTCATGTGGTCAGAATTTTTAAATGTTTACATTTTAATCCCTCATTTGTACAGCCTTATTAGGTTCTGAAGAAGAGTACATATTTTTGAATAAATATTTTATCTTAAAATTTCTATATTGGGGAAATTATGTTGCTATACTCTATATGAATATATCAAGTTATGATGCTCGTTATGTATTCGCTAGTCTCTTTCTCTCTCTCTTGACATTTGATTTCGTAATTTTTCCTTTTCAATGGTACGAGTTCGTAGCTTCTACACCTACTATGATTTGCTGATATGAGATGTTCATCTGATTGTCTCTTTGACTACTTGTATATCATTTAATTGCCAAGTAATGATTACTACTTCATGAATTTGCATGGACAGCTTGATTATACTTCTGAATTTAATCTAAAATATTGCTTAATTTGAATAAATTATATTAGCGATTATTTTATGGCATCTCCTTTTCTGCCATTTGACTATTATGGATGAATTGATGAATAAACTACAATTTTCCAGGGCCAGGGTTGGAGGCTTGCATGCCTTGCTTCCAATGGCTAAATATGATGATACTAGGTTTGCTTCTTCTCTCTCTGCAAATTAATTGGTCTCATCTACCAATAATTTTCTTACTGAGATTAGAAATTTCGGACCACTATATATCACTCATCTGATTCAAGAACATGATCTCGCTTTAAAGTGCGGATGTAATCCTCATACGGCAGGTCTTATTGTGCAATTATTCAGATAATAATAATTTAATTAATTTATTTGCATACGGTGTGAATTATCTTCACTGTTACTTGAAAATTTTATCCTGCCAGTGGAAAAAAAGGATGCTAGGATGTTCAGAATCTGTTATATATCAGGCAGCTAATTGCCCTGGATTTCTTTCCCGTGGCCTCTCCATGATGCATAAGCAGATGTTGGTGTGTTGACATGGAAGCAAAATTGCAGCTGCACTAGTGCTTTGCAGTCACTACTTCAAACGGGTAAAAATATCTCGGTTTTTGCATTATTGAGCTGATTATTTTAGGGTCGTTTGCTCAATATCATGTACTTTCTAATCCCCTTTCTGCAAAAGTATTCTCTCCATTCTCTAATCTCAGCTCACCACTGTCTGACAGCTGTATCTTCTTGTTCTTCCGCTTGTGTAGGCTCGTTTCTGTTTTTCCTTGCTTCTTCATTTTATGCATATTGCACTTTCTTGACTAGTTAAATTATGCCTTAAATATGCGGCAAATGTGCATCTTATAGACTATGGACTAATTCTGTATGGCTTTGATCATAAAGGATAAAAATTAAGTTTTTGTTGGCCTTTCTCCCCAAAATAAATTACTTGTTTGAATGTACATAATTGTTGCGGTCAGTCCATTATATACTGTCTTATTGTACCTTTCTTTTACTGGTCACTTAGTGTGCTTATTTTTGTAAACTTTCTTAGGTTTGGATCTTATAATTTCTCGACAATTTATTTTTGTTCTCTTGACAGCGTTGAAAATGGCATATAATGGCAACAGGTTAGCAATGGTTTTTAACAGGTCTTGGGAAAAATACTCCATGACAGTAGTTTTTGAATGGATGTATCTAAGAATTTGTAAAGTAGCATAGGAATACGCATGCAGCCGTCTTACTCAAATCAATCACAGCTCATTTCCTTTCTTCTTTCTATAGCGGTTTCTGAGCATGTATCTCTCCTTAGCCCCTCGATATTGTCAAGCATACTGTCAATTGATCACCAAGAAAAGTGTTAGGACATCCATTGATTGCTTTGACATGGAGCAGCATTTTCTATGTATATTCTCGTTGAGGTTAAATTTATGTTTTTTTGTCTCTATTTTATTGTTTTTGTCTCCAATAAATTATATTGTTCGTTGGGTTTACGTACTAATCGCTAATGAGATCCGTTTATGACATTCTCTTAACCTTTTCAATGTGATCATTTTGGTTCTCAACTGTATATTTTGAACTGTTGTATATATATATATATCGGCTATTCATGGACATAGTTCCCTGTATTTTAATCCAATGCACGTTTTTTCTAAAATTCATTTCGGCCATGCTAGTTAGTTGTGTAGTTATTTGCTGTGGACAAATTGAATCCCATTTGCTGAGCTGATCAATGTTTTGGCTTTTGCAAATCAAGAAGGCTTGTGGAAAAGAAGTACCTGAGAAGATGTGATGTATTTAAGCAAATCTTATGGATATTTGGTTTGCCTCTATGTGCGTGTGTAATGTCTGACTTCGATTTCGGTATTTGAATTTCTCTGATCATCTTATATCGCAAATCAAGTATTTATTTGATGTACATTTTGCGCAGTCAAGTTGATCTGTTAAAATTTTGTATGATTGCAGCCTGTGCTGTGTAATTCAATAAAATCAGCGGAAGATTGACCCTCACAATCGCCTCTTTTTTCATGTTTTTTCATATTGTTCTTTATTATATGGAAATTTGAACAACAAACCAGTTTATCTATCATACATTTGTATCTGGCTGAAAGACACATTAATAGCATTTTTACTCGTTTTAAAAGTGTATTTTCGGGTGTTTAAATCAACTTTTAATGAAATATTTTTGATACGATTTAATTATTCTTGTTATAATTGTATTAGCAACGTGGCAATGTTCCTTTACAAAGTGTAAATAAAGTGAGTGTTTTACAAAGTATAATAGTTATTCTTTCGGAAGTGTGATATTGCAACTAGACAAAATTGTAAATGAAGTTTAGTTATTTGAGAATGTTTGTCAGGCTATCATGTTTGTTTCATCGTGAAGTAAGCTGACTCCTACATAGTATTTTTTTCTTTAATCATCTAACTTTAGAGGAGGTTGGACTATAAACGTTAGAACCAAAGAATAAAAATGGAGTAAAAAAGCTTATTATACTCTCTCAACAAAAAAGTGACATAAAAGAAAACAAATTAATTTTAAATAAAAGAAGACTTGAATATCGTGTTAGTGTTGTCTATCGCTTTTTTACCTTTATCTATTTTTTCTGTTTTTATTCCTATGTCAGTATTTGTAATAAAAATAAGATATGGATAATATCCCAATGGGATGTGAATAGTGTCAGGTCATGGTCATGAAGTGATTATAAACGTTACACTTTTTCCGCCGAATGAATCACGTTATTACATCTTAAATTTTTAGCACTACAAAGTTTAAATTTCAAAAGCGTAATTGCTGGAGTACGTTTTGTTTCTTTGAAAGATTGGATAATATCTTTGGATAAATTAGCATAATACATGGAAGGTAAAATCATTGTCATTTAATACTCAGGATTAAAATAACGGTATATTTGTCAAATTTAGCAATGAAATGTTTTTTTTTTACAATTTTAGGAACTAAATTATAATATTTATTAATTTTAGAAACTAAATCAATGTTGCTCAGATAAATTACATGTTACCTCTTATACTGAATTACATTATATTCTCGAACCCTTAAATTTACATAACTTTTATAATGCGTAATTTATATAAACTGAGAAAGGGCTAAGTTAAATAAAAAAAATATTTAATTTGACCTAAATACTAAAAATGTGAACACATTTATTCTTTTTCCATTTTGGACGCGGAGAGTATCTCTTGACGCTAAAGTGAAAGAATAATAACTAAATTAAACGATTAACCTATCCTAATATTTGGTTTTTCAATATACAGAAGCCTGAATCATATGTTTATGATACGAATAGTCCCTTTCTCATTTTTATATTAAGACTCACTTTTATTAAGAAACTTTTTGATACATGATTATAATGTTTTGATAAATTTTTGACATTGATATACTTCGAATAATCATTTAAATAACACGTAACAAACACAATACTAATGAAACAAAAGTTTTTAATTTATTTTTCACCTATTAACTTTTTTATTTTTATTTCTATCCAAATAGAACTTAAACACAAAATTGAATATCCCAACACAACACTAGTGTTTGAAGCCAGAAGTTAGTGTATAAGATTACACAAATAAATTCCTCTTCCAATCAAACAGCTGCAGTTTAACGAAGAGACGATTCAACTTGTCATGGCAATGACATAAAATTCAATCATGTAAATTACATAATGATGGTAAATTGCAAAATGAAAATTTTGCGAGTTAACCATGCAGAGAGCTTACATCCATATCAGAGTCCAAGCTCATCTGTGCCATCTTCTTCATCAACAAATCCGCCTTGTCACGAACTCTCACCGAACCCCTAACACAAAGATCAGCCAAGACGGTTGAAAATTCCGGCAACATCAAAGCCTCAGTCACACAATCTTCACTGTCATCAAAAAGACGAATAAGGATATCAGCAGCACCCTCCTTGCTCAACAGAGACCTACCCTTCAACACATTCAACATTACCCTAATTATATCATCCCTTTTCTTCAACCCATTCAACCCTTCATCAAACCTCGCAAGGAGACTAAGAACAGCGAGAGAAGTTCCTGCCAAGTCCTCGTTATCGGTACCCTTCACCACCTTAAGCAGCACTGCCACTGCCCCGGCTCGCACTGCCAGAGTGCAGTTTCCGTGAAAATGAACAAGCTCGGCAAGAGAACTCAGAAGGTGGTGCGCATCAGAACCGTGAGACCCTTCAACGGCTTTCACTAGCAACTGAACTGTGCCTGCTACTCCAAACTTGGCCTTGTTTTTGTCGTGCATGGCCAAGCTGCAAATCAACGAGGAGGCCAGTTTGGAGGAGTCGAGGGAGAATGATGAGTTGGTGATGAGGGAGTTGAGGTAGTAAATAGTTTCCATGTCAGCGAGAGATTGTTTCAGATCTGGGTTGAGGGATAGGTTGAAGAGGGTTAACAGAGAAAGTGTTTGGATGATGGTGGAGGAAGAGTTTGTTAGCGTGGCTATTGTTGGAATGGCTCCTTCTGTTTGAGCCAGTGAGGTTCTGTTTTGGGAACTGACCTTGGTGATGGAAGCCAGCATTTGAAGAGCTTTCTCTTGAGCTTCAACTGAGTCTGATTGAAGCAGGAACAGACATTCATTAATGGCATCAAAAACACGTGACGAGGATGTTGATATTACTGAAGACATTTTTTCTAGGCTTTTGATCTTGGGTTCAACCAGTCAATTTTTCCAGGCTTTTGAATTGAAGTGTTTAAGAACCTACATCTTTGGTTATGTAAATTATGTGAATATATAGATAGTTTCAATGTTTCATTAGCTTTGGAAATGGCTTCACTTCTTTCTTTAATCTATATCTTTGTCATTTCTCATTGATGGGGATCGGGATATATGACTATAAAATTAATTCTTCACTTCGATTTACCTTGTGGGCAACTAGGCAAATCGTAAATCTTTCGAAAGTGTGATGTTGCAACGAGACAAATTGTAAATAGATTTTAGTTGTTTTAGAATGTATGTGAGGCAACTGCCCTACGTGGTTTTACAATTAATCATGTTTATGTTTCCTCGTGAAGTTGGTTCATATCTTTGGTCAACATTTTATTTGTAAATAATTTTTCTTCCGAAGTAACGTATGAAAGGTTAGTGAATGTCACGACTCGAGTTCAGTGTCCTTTGTAATCATATTGGCACGATAGTCACAGAAGATAAAAGTTTAGCTCTTACAGATAACGAATGAGAACTGGGAGTATAGTTTGTTTATACAAGATATTTAAAATTTGAGTTAGCAGTCATAATATTTATAGTATTTTTTCCTTAACCATTTAACTTTTGTATGGTCTAAATTCACGTAAAAGCAAGCTAGAGTAGGTTAGACAGTAATCGTTAGAACCAAAGAATAATAAATGGAGTATAAAAAGCTTATACTCACTCAACAGAAAAAGAGAACCAATTATTGTAAATAAAAGGCTTCAATTCAATATCTTGTTAAGTGTCTATGTTACGCTTCTTTTACCTTTATCTGTTTTTATTCCCATGTTGTATGTGATAAAAAAAAGACATGTATAACTATCAAATAACTAGTTCTATAAAAACAAGACATTTCGAATTTCCAACAAAATTCAGCACAAAATAACTTGTTTTAAATATTTACCAGATTAGCTTGAAAGATAAAATATCAAGTGATTACTGGATAAAAAACTTTCTTGAAGGTAACTGAGATGCAAAAACGTACCACAAGTGCAAAATATATCTTGTCGGGCGTCAAACACACTGAACAACCGGAACGCCGAACGTTATAACCAAAAAATCAAAAACACCTCATAATGATTGAATTTGAAACCTCAAATCCACGAACAAAAATGTCAATAATACACAACCCCAAAAACATATATTGTAGCATACACAAATACCGGTCACTACGGAAGAAAACAGACGTACAACTACTCAAATGCATCATCGTCGTCGTCTGGAAGGGGCTGACTAGCAGCTGCAGCAAGCTCAGCCTCGTGTCTGCAAAAGCCACCAATTCAAACATCATAAATAGTCTAAAACGAAAAATTCTGGATGACGAAGTACAGTATTAATATTAGTCTGATCGCTATGAAATAACTTGTGATCATTTTTTATAGAAACTAAAATTAAAGCCTTAAAAAATACATAATCCACGACAAATCATTAGGACATCCATAAATTCAAAATGTAACCATGCAGTTCTATAAACCTACTTTATCATCCAAGAGAAGCCGTGACTAAAAACTAAATTACTGGTAAAGAATCAGTTTGCTTAGGGACAGGTAACTTACTGTTGTTGGGCTGCTAAATCAATTTGAACTTCTGGTGGAGCCAACGCAGGGGATTCTACAAAGTGCAAGTTAGGATCTCTGCAAAATTGACACAAGTAAAATTTTAGTAGAAATGCATTAAGTTTGTAATTGTCTTATAATATGGACAGCAAATAAATTTAACAGTTTTGGAGATACCCTGCAAGTTTCCTAGCCAAGTACAAGAATGGCTTTTCAAAATTATAGTTGCTCTTTGCAGAGATCTCATAGTACTGCAAGTTCTTCTTTCTGTGAAAAGTAACCTGCTTGGCCTTCACTTGCCTATTCTTCACATCAACCTTGTTACCACAAAGAACAATTGGGATGTTCTCACAAACCCTGAAAAATCAATTTGGCAGAAAATGACCAGATCTGATGTAAACAGAACTTATATGAAGTTGATAAACAATCTTTAACAAATTCATTTACGAACCGACAAAGATCACGGTGCCAGGTAGGAACATTTTTGTAAGTTAGCCGGGCAGTAACATCAAACATGATAATCGCACATTGTCCATGAATGCTGCAGTACAAAGAATATAAGGAACCGTGTTAAAAGCACAGAGGGATCAAAATATATATATATATATATATATATATATATATATATATATATATATATATATATATATATATATATAGAGAGAGAGAGAGAGAGAGAGACAAAGAGACAAGATTAGGAGTTTTACATCACGGTAGAATAAAAGATTACATAAACATATCCAAAAAGAACAAATTAAATGCTAGATTTCCTACATATCGAAGTCATCCCCATAAAGATTTAACAGTACAGAAGCAGGTGGCCAGGTAATTTTCACGGAAAAAACCTCAATGCCGATGGTAAAAAAATCATGGAAATGCCAAAGAAACAATATGATAAAACAAATAAAAAATATACAATTTTGGCATCCAAAGCAGTAACTCTCATGTGAGAAGCCAGAAACGCATAGATGATGAGAGCTCGCAACATGCAAACAGAAGAAAGAATGCCATTTCATTATAAGCACTAAACAATATAACAAATTCGCATTTCCCCCTAAGATTGCAGATGATCACAAAAATCATATTCAAGTAATGAATACCAAATGTTCTTGTTACCAATAGTTCACGCAGAAACCAGAAAAGAACTTACTAATATCCATCCCTGAGACCACCAAACTTCTCTTGCCCCGCAGTATCCCAACAGTAGAAGCGAATCTTTCCACAGTTAGTGAAAAAATCCAACGGGTGAACTTCCACACCAATGGTCGCTGTTTGGGACAAAACCATGCCAACAAATGAGGTAATCGCAAATAAAGAAGAACGTACAAGCACAAATCATTAGCCACAGAATGATAAGGAAGAAGATTCTCACGTTCGTATTTCTTTTCAAATTCACCGGTGAGATGCCTTTTCACGAACGTTGTCTTTCCTGTACAGAGACGAAAACTTTTAGTAATGAATAAGTCGATAACGAAATTGTTTATTGTAGAAAGAACCTAGATCGTTATGAAAGAACACGAAAAACCTGACAAAGAATACCTATTACGAAATAACGCCAAAACCTACGCCTAACGGTTTTGAATTAAGAAAGAATGTAAGTAGATCACTGAAAAGAAGGAAGCGGTAATTCACCTGTTCCACCGTCACCGACGATGACGAGCTTGAAACTCGGGTAGTCAACTGTTTGCTGATTAGGTAAAGCCTGCGACGCAAAAATTAGTTAATCGAATGCACAGAAAAAAACGAGAAAAGAAAAAACAGAGTGAAAAAGAGGGATAACCATGGTGAAAGCTGTGACTGAGAGAAAGAGAAAGAGGGACAGAGAAAGAGAAGCAAGGGTTTATAAAAGTTCGCGTTTCTTCCAAGTCCCTCTCTTAGCGTTAACCTCACGCACCTCTTCCAACTGGACTTCGCTTTTTCGGTCTAATACTACTTTTCAATTAAATGGGCTCCAAATATATTTAATTACATACTTATTATTGCACCTCCATAGTTCTTCTTACACTTTTATATATTTAAAAATTTTAATTTTTATTTTGAGTTTGAAATTATATAATTTAGATTTTTCTTTATATTATATACAATTTAAAATATAAAATTTATATTACAGATTATATATTTTTTATCGCAGTTTTTTATTCTGTTTTACATTTGAAATTGTAAAATCCAAAATATAAAGTTTATGTCCCAGATAATACATGCCACGGCCATATCTCTCCTTCCACCGTCAGCGGCGCTGCGGTGCCCTTTACCGGAGATGTTGCTGGCGTCGCTGGCGCCATTGCTTTCTTGCTCTCCAAAAATTGATCAGCACTCTTCCATGGCTTCCATCTCTGACAAACCTCTATTCTCTCTTCATGATCAATTTTGCGCCACTCACAACAAAGGAAGAGTGCGGCGGCGACATTAAATAGGTGAGACGATGATGGTGAGGGGAAGTGGGTGTAAGTGGAGAGGATGAGGAGCGGGAGAGACTGAATGTTATTTTGTGGTATGTGTGCAGCAGGAGAAGATGGTAAGAAAAAGATAGGGTAAAATAGTCTTTTTGTTTGACCTATGGAGGTACAGGAATGAAGTATGGAGGTGCAAGAAGAAGCACCGTAATTAATTACATTCACAGGCCAACACTCCTCCAACCACAAACGGCCCACAAGATATAAATATTTTTTTTATTTCTCACTGTTGTTTTCTTTGCACTAAACTAGGGATATACTCTCTAATAAATTTATTTTATAGTTAAAAAGCTTACTAAAAAAGGTTAACAACGAAACTAATAGAAGAAGAAATTATTAATATCAAAATCCTCTTGATTTGCTATGAAGAGAAGAGATTGGACAGAGAAACCTACTAATAATCGATTTAAAATGTAGTTGAGGTAACATGAAATGAACAACAGGTCATGAGATAAAATGTCGGAGTTTTTTGTTTATAAACCATTTTTTTATTGAAGCAATCTTTTTCTAGCTAAAAATAATCACAATTAATAACAAAGTCATTTAAAAATATTTAACACGATTTCATATTGTTTAGATTGAAAAAATTCAATACCAGTTAATTATGTCTTTGTTGAAAACTTCAATCCCTTGATAATTTATACCAATTTATTCTATTTTAATAATTCTTTAGGTTTGTACTGTATTGCTTAAGGGTGAGCATTACAAAAAATTCAAATTGCTAAAAAAGCTGTGTGACAGGTACTTTATTTATTGAGTTAAAATATAGGTATAAAGATTTGAATTGAACTCCCTTCGGGCCGTGCCGTTAGAGAAAAACGGCACTGGAAATCCTATTTATGCAATTATGCCAATCTAAAATGCAATCAAAACCAAAGCATTAAAATAACTTCGTTTATATTATGTGAAACCGAGGCCCATTATTTTTACTGCTATAAATGAAATTAATATTAGGGACCAATGTACCACCACTACAAAGCAAATTAGTTTTAAGTTCAAATAAATGTGATTTGAAAAGCAACCACTTTGTTCACTCTTGTTGGATGACAACAAATGGGATCGCATACAGCCTCGTATATTAATTAAAAAGACAAAATTGTCTGAAACAATCAATCCACATCTTTCTAACACCCACAATATAGTAAAAGACATTAAATTTAAGCAACCGATCTCGGATAATAACTGAATTCAGATATCGAATTCAAATCCAAAAATGTAATACAACCCCAAATCACTTCAGTAGCATAGAAAACCGACAATAAGGATGACATTCCATGAACACACTACACTAGTTTGTTCTCTACTCAAAAGCGTCATCGTCATCATCAGGAAGGGGCTGACTGGCAGCTGCAGCAAGCTCAGCTTCATGCCTGCAAAAGTCACCAATACATAAATTTAGGAAATTTAAGATGAAAGAAACAATCATATCATATCAAATGAGAACAACAATATGTTACAGAGACCTTCATGAATCAAGCAATGCATTTGTGGAATTAAAAATATAAGAACGACATTGAGCTTAAATTATTTTACTTTGTTTGGATGTTAATGTTGACAGAGAAGGAGTATGCGAAACAAAACAGTTCCCATGACCCATGATTAATTGAACTTAACATTATGGGAGTGACTCTTTCCTACAATTCTACTCACTTTTTACAATCCCACTTTGATAAAGCATTTTCAACTCCACGCAAATTGGCAACCATAAAACATCAATCAAATAAAAGTGTGATGGAATCGGAAAAACGATATAGGTCATGACAGATTGACTTACTGTTGCTGTGCAGCTAAATCAATTTGAACTTCTGGTGGAGCAAGTGCAGGAGATTCTACGAAGTGCAAGTTAGGATCACTGCAAAAATGACAGTCGCAAAATATAAGTTATTACGCATTTTTAAATGTAAATCAATAGAAATTATAAAATGAAAGTTCAGTGGCTCTACCCTGCAAGTTTACGAGCAAGATACAAAAATGGCTTCTCAAAGTTGTAGTTACTCTTTGCTGAGATCTCATAGTACTGTAAGTTCTTCTTCCTGTGGAAAGTAACCTGTTTTGCCTTCACTTGCCTGTTCTTGACATCAACCTTGTTACCGCAAAGAACAATTGGGATGTTTTCACATACCCTGAAAAATCATTTAGGCAGAAATTGCCCAAGGTGTCAAATAAACAACACAATTCCCAAAACAATTAGAGACAACATATTCAAAATGGTTTAGAGGTCTTCATTTACGAACCTGCAAAGATCACGATGCCAAGTAGGCACATTTTTGTATGTTAATCGGGCAGTAACATCAAACATGATAATCGCACATTGCCCATGAATGCTGCAATATAAAGAATATAAGGAACCGTGTTAAAAGCACATAGAGTGATCAACATACACAGAGAGAAAAGCTTAGGAGTTTTATATCACGGTAGAATAAAAGATTACATGGACATTTCCAAGTAAACAAATTAAACATTGAATATAAAAATCACATTTCCCCCCTTGAGTGCAGATAATCACACACATCACATACAAGTAAACGTCGAAATAACAAAGTCGCACATGCCATAATGAATTCCAAAGAGTCTACTGTTCTTGTTGCCAATAGTTCACGCAGAAACCAAAAAGGAACTTACTAATATCCATCCCTGAGACCACCAAACTTCTCTTGCCCTGCAGTATCCCAACAGTAGAAGCGAATCTTTCCACAGTTAGTGAAAAAATCCAACGGGTGAACCTCCACTCCAATAGTCGCTGTTTGGGACAAAACCATGACAACAAATGAGATAATCGCATACAAGCACAAATCAATAGCCACAGAATAAATGATAAGGAAAAAGATTGTCACGTTCGTATTTCTTTTCAAATTCACCGGTGAGATGCCTTTTCACGAACGTTGTCTTTCCTGTAAATAAAGACGAAAACTTTCAGTAATGAATAAGTCGATGAATAAGTCGATACCGAAATTGTTTATTGTAGAAAGAACCAAGATCATTACAAAAGAACACCAAAAACCTGACAGACAATACCGATTGCGAAATAACGCAAACCCTAATAAGTGAGAAAAAAAGAAGAAAAGCTGACCTGTGCCACCGTCACCAACGATTACGAGTTTGAAACTTGGGTAATCCACAGTTTGCTGATTGGGCAAAGCCTAGAAATGACAGATCCAATTTGAATCAAGATTCTACAGGAAAATTTAAAAAACAAGTGATTTTGAAAACATAGCATCATACCATAACGGAGAGAGGGTTTGTTGGTGTGGACAGTAGAACTGCGTCGTTTTGAAGCAGTGAGGAGAAGGAGTTCGAGAAGAGAGACGGAGCAAGGGTTTTTATAAGGGCAAGGGTTTTCAAGCTTATTTATAGGTAGATGTAAGAGCTTCTCTTCCAGCGTCAACATGACGCAGCATTCTCCACCCTTGGATTAAATTACAGATTCAATCTCATTTTCAAATTTCAAATCACCACCCCCACAACTGCTTTTGCACGTTATCCTACTTACTGCCACTGCCTATCCAACCCCTGCTTCTTCATATTTATTTATTTATTATATAAAACAAACAATAATATTAATAACTTTAAGTTCATCATACAACTCAGCATGTTAATAGGGTAAAATAACAACTGCATAAACTACTTTATAAAAATTAACAGAAAAAATTAAACTCGATTGAACATTTCAACATTATTAAAATAACAAGTATTACCTTCAATTAAACTCAACCAACAATGTGTTAAGCCATTTCAAAATTTGAATATTGTTTCGAGATATATTTCTAATCTATTCAAAAAGCTTTAAAACCTCATTCATCCTTATTACAAGGATTAGTTCAAACAAATTGTTCACGATCATAATTTATCATCTATATAAATGACATGATTTATAGATTGTGATCTTCACTTTCTCTTTTTTTAATAAATTATTAAAGTTTATGAATTTTGAAACATTGTTAGATTTAAAACATGAGAAATGGATAATGATTTGATTAAGAAAAAAAAGGTTTTTCTTTATCTTATCTTATAAATTGATTAGTCTCTAAAAAGTGTGTAAAGTTTTTTGAAAAAAGGTAGTAGCAAAATATTTTTGAAATTGGTATTATTATAATAATATATAATACAATGTTTAATTATCTGAATAAATATTTAAAAATTAATATTTAATTAATATGCAAATGGAAAAAAAAATATCTAAAGAAAATTATTTTAGTCAAATAATTTGTCTTATGACATTCATTTGACAGCTTATATGGTAGGAAAATAATTTTCTACAGGACAACATACACTCATTTATTATCTTTTAATATTTTTTTTTCTAAATACAAAAAAGTTCACTTTTTAATTATTTTTATCCTTACATCAAAGATAAAATATTAATAAAAATTGCATTTTTATATCTTTAAAGAAAAAAAAATAATATCAAATGAATGTATCAATTATTTTATTGTTAAAAAATATTATTGTCCTTTTATACATTAGTTGTGGGTCTTGGACAAAGATGCGAAAGAAGTTATTTTTGTAATGTTGTTTTCAGGATTATAAATAAGAGGTCACTCAGTTGTATATATATCAGACTCTAATACTTTCACAATTTTATTTTTTTTTGACAAATTTGTACAGAAGTTTTTTTTCAAGTCATATCGAATTTTTCTTTTCTCTTCTTAAATTAAACCAAACTCTGTTTTCATCCTATGAAAGTGTTATTGTCAAAATTTAATTAAAATATAATTTTGGATAGTTATCGATCTATCTCGTTTTGGATATTTGCATTGCCTTCCAATCCTATAACACACTTTGGTAACAACAATTGTAAGAAAAACATCACTTCATTTATTGTTCATGTTCTACTAATTGGTATGGGGAGGAAAAAATTCACTCCAGAATAAACTTTTTACAGCGTCCAATATATATAGGTTCATGCACAAACAAAATATAAGAAGATGCGGTGACATTTTTGTAATTTTTTCAAATTTTTATGTCTCGGTTGTACAATCGAGGCATAAACTCCCTAAAATTTTTATTTTTTCCGCTGTTTTGATATTTTTAAACAGGTGACAGACTTTTATGCCTCGGGTCAAATCTAACCGAGGTAGATAAATGTTTATGCCTCGGATCTCCTATAACCGAAGCAGATAGATGTTTATGCCTCGGGTCTCTTATAACCGAGACATATTTGATTGCTTTTCGAGTGGAATATGCCTCGGGTTGAATGTAACCGAGGCATATAGATGTTTATGTCTCGGTTTAAAATCAACCAAGACAAAGTCTTCTTAGGGTTAAAAAGAAATCGCGCCACTGTTCGTCTTCTTCGCGTTAGTTTCGATGCGGCGTAGGATTTAAGCGACGAGGATGGTGCTGAGATTGCCGACGTGGTGTGCGGCACCAGAGTCGGTGAAAGGAAACCATAACTTCAGAGAGGGAGGGTGCGTCAGAATTTTTTTTTTTTTTAAATTCGTGATACCCATTAGGTAGAGGTGTCAATTTGGCCCCTAGCCCATGGGCCAGCCCTGACCCACTCTTCATAAAGCCCCCTTTTAGGGGGCCCCCAAATGAGGGGGCCAAAAAAAAGCCCCAACCCCCAAAGCCCCCTTTCTAGTGGGTTAGGGCTAGGGCTAAGGTGGGTTAGCCCCCCAAATAATACTACATTAAGCTATAGTCAAAAATCAAATCAAGCGACCCGAACAAGCCTGATAACCCGGACGGGCTTGACGACTCGGACGAGCCCAATGACAAGGACGGGCTCGACGACCAAGATGGGCCCGACGACCAGGACGGGCTTGACAACTCGGACATGCCCGACAACACGGACGAGCCCGATGACCCAAACGGGCCCAACAACCCGAACGAGCCCGACGAGCCAGATAGGTCCTACGACCCAGACGGGCCCAATGATTCGAACAGGCCGATGACCTGGGCGGGCCCGACGATCCGAACAGACCCAATGATTCAGACAGGCCCAACGACCCAAACGAGCCTGACGAGCCGTATGGCATTAGGCATCGGTTCCTTCCAGAACCGAGGCAGTAACCCTCGCATATGCCTCGGTTTATAACCGAGGGATAAACATATCTTTTTTACCTCGTCAGTATATGCCTCGAGTGTAAAACCGAAGCCAAAAGGTCAAAATAACCGCGGTCAAATTCCTTCCATAGTGATTAAACTTGATAACTTTCAAATGGTTTTGGGTTTAAAAAATTAAACTTGAGAACTTTCAAATGTTTTCAAAGATATGCTTAGGAGAAATGCACTAAATGGTTATCCTTTTCAAAGATTTTGCGCAATGAAAAACCAACCCTATTATTATTTACAAAGTTTGTAATCGATCAAATTAGTAATCAATTAAAACCCACAAAATTAGGCATGATGACACCAAATAATTCAATTAATGGTTAAAGGAAATACAAAGTGTATGTAGCAAATGAACTCAACAATGAAGAAAGTCACTTATCAACATGAATTAAAGTTATTGACATTCACAATCTGTGATCATGACAAGTTATGACACAAATTGTCTTCTATTTCATATAACTCATATAACTTCATTCTGCATTTGATACACATAAGCCGGTTTATCAAATTCTCAAATGTGGTTTACGAAGACTGATCAAGGTTACATCATCGATCACAGGTCCACACAGCGAAGCGAGGTCATCACTTCTCACGGTATAGAAGGTGCTAAGGAACACAATATGCGTTCTTACACCACGAGCCACAAACTTTAAACTTGCACGCTTAAATCCACCTTTGCCTTTGGACTCGTAAGGCACCTTCACACTCTCTTTCCCTGCATACGCTTCAACACCCAATGACCCTACGCAGGAATCACCAGCATCTCCCACAGCAAAAGAGAGAACGTACGTTTTCCCAGGAACGGTTCTAGCCACTTGTGCAATCGCACTTTCTTTTCCTCCTATCAGCTGCACGGCTCTTTTTCCTTCAGGAACCGAGAAATGCTCCGAGTCTATGTATTTAACAGCTTTTAGGGACTCCACCACCCATCCCGGTAGGGGAGAATGGTCACTGACGTCGACAATTTTGGGTGGGATAAGCACACCCGATGATATGTTCGGGAACACATATGGTCCTTCTTCAAACCCACCATTCTTCAGTACGTTCTCTGTTGGGTGTAAGAAAACATGTTATATTTTTGAAATTAGAACTCATAACACAAACTTAGAATTTGAATAGTGTGAGTGATTGAGTGTGGACATACTGGTAGTTAGTCTAGGAGGGTAGAGAGCATGAACAGCAATAGAATCAATGATTGGTCCACAAGCAGGATCGTCTTCTTTCCCTGGGTTATGAAAAACCATGTCTGAGAGAGCGTAATCTGCTTGGAAGGACCATGCATAAGCATCCCAACCATTTCCACCGTACACAGTTTGCATTGGGAGAACCACCCAGTCTGGAGCCACAGACACGTTGAGCTTTTCCTCTTGTGCACAAGTGCGTGCCACCACGAACGTGATAGAATAGAACATTCCCTTCACCACTTTTATCTTTTGCTTAATAGAGGCCTCGTTGCCGAGTCTCACCGCATAAGCTCCATTTGGCACCACAAGCAACATGTCATCTTGCTTCTGCCCTGATTTTATGTACTCAACCAAGCCAGAGATCTCCCACCCAGGTATGGCGTGGGCTCCCCCGGTCACCACGGTGCCCTTCATGTCCCCAGCCTTTGGGCCCAGCTCAAATTCTCCGTTTACTACTGATTCTGCAACCATTAGTAATATATTTTGTTAAGTTTATAGAGGAAGTTTGATAGGAGAAATACAATACCAATGAAACCTGAGTCCAACTACATAAGGTATTGACATCACTTTCAATTCAAAATCTCAAGACAATGGATTTATGGGTCTTTATAACAATGGATTTATGGATCTTTATCCTTATATAGTGTTCGGTTCTCATAACACTTGTTAGGCTTACAAAGAGAGTTTTATTAGGGAGATACAACACAAATGAGACCTGAATGCAACCACATAAGACATTGACACCACTCTCAGCCTAAAACCTTAAGACAATGAGTTTATGGGTCTGTATTTTTATATGATGTTCTACTTTATCATTTCTAACCAACGTGAGACTTAGACTCACGGTTGGATTCCTAATATATTTAACACATTGTTGTAATGAATCTAATCAAAATATTTGTGTTTTGTATAGCTTACCATCCCCGTAGGAGAAGGCAACACCATGGAAGCAGCAGAAGAGCGCCAAAAGAAACGGGAGCTTTCCCATGTTAGCTGAACTCTGAAACTGATAAATCTTTAGAAGAGAAAGAGAGAAAATCCAGAGAATAGCTTGTAGCAGAAGAGAAGGAGCTTATTGTGGCCTTATATGCATGTTTTGTTATGAAAAGGCACCAAGGTTTGTGAAATAGCAAATATGCCATTCATTCTGACTTTCTTTTTTCACATTTGTGAAATAGCAAATATGCCATTCATTCTGACTTTCTTTTTTCACATTTAAATATGAACTGATTCTCGGATATTTTCTGGTGTAGGTTGCAGACAAAAGCTGTTCAATATCACATGCTCTTCAATGTCCTTCATAGTATGTAATATTATAAACTTCTGGAGTTTGCAGTTTTCAAATGCTACCTTGAATCTTTACCTTTAGGTAAGGAATTTCACAGTTATTACTAGTCCAAGCATATGGAATGTGAATGGATCTTTGTTATATTTAGATCTTTTGTTTGTATAAGTTAATTTTAAATGTGTTGAATTTTAATTTTTTTAAATTATATATTTCAATTATTATTAAATATAAAAAAAAGTAAATGTCAAACGATTATTGATAATTAAAAAAAACTATTATTGATGATATCTTTTAGCGATGTTGACAGAATTTTTTTAGTGATGTTAGCTGAAATTATTTTTATTACAGTGAATTAAATTGACATAAGTTTTTATTATGTTTTTAGTTAATTTTTTAATTAATTGTCTTGTTCATCAATGTCAGCTAAAATGTTTTCTAATTGACATTAGTAAAAAAAATCTAAAATTTTCGAAGTTAATATTTGAAAAAAAAAAATACTAACAAACTAATAAGGTGATGAAAAAAAATAATTTCTGAATACTTTGATAAAAAAAATAATTATTACAGATGTTAATAAAAAAATCTAATTTATATATGTTAAAAAATATTTTCTTTAATATTGAATAACACGATGTTTATTGAGAAATAATAATAATAAGGTTAAATTATTCATTTGGTCTCAATTTTCGTATGTAAATTTGAATTTGGTCCCTCAATTTTTAAAAGTGTTAACTAGGTCCCTAATTTTGATAATTTGTTTCAATGAAGTCCCTTCCGTTAAAATGACAGAAACGACGTTAAGAGCACAATGACGTGGGGATGTTAAACGGAACTGAACAGTAAAGTGGCACATTAAATGTTGTAATAAATAATTAATTTTGAAAAAACGAAAAATGGTGTGCATTTAATATGTAAGAAAACATGATGAGCGTCTATGTTAGGCTTCAAATTGGAGTTTATTATAGGGTTTGTGTTCGTGGTCGAAATTGGAGGAAGGAGGGGTTTGCAGAAGAATCGTGAGGGTGTGGGATCACATTGCTGGAAAGTTGGCGTTCGAACAACTGAAATCATAGTGTTCTTAGTGGAATTGCGATCTCAGTTTAATTTCTTAAGTCTGCTTCTGAAATTAATCAGCTAAGCTCTCAGATTCCATCAAATGCTTCTAGAATTGCTGCAAGGCCATCCCTTAAAAAGTCTGTTGCTACCCAAAAGAAACCACTTGAAGCACTTGGTTCCTCACCTCCTCCTTCTAGGTCAGCCATGCCTTTTTCTACTGGTTAATTTCTTAACCTAACTAATTTCAATATATAAATGCACAATAATCTTTTGTTTCAAAAGTTTTGTTTGCATTGAAATTGAATTGAGCAAGTTTGAATTTATTGCAGTGACCTAAAGGTTGTAGTGGAATGAGAGTCCCCAAACACACCGTCATCACGGAGAAAAAGTAAATCACTTATATATTGCAATTCTTAATTGTTTTTCAATGCATTTAAATATAAATGACATGATGACACGTTTCAGTCTAACATTCCCACGTCATTGTGCTCTTAACACCGTTTCTGCCATTTTAACGGAAGGGGCTTCATTGGAACAAATTATCACAATTACGGACCTAGTTAACACTTTTAAAAATTGAGGGACCAAATTCAAATTTACATACAAAAATTGGGACCAAATGAATAATTTAACCTAATAATAATAATTTATCACAATAAAAAATAATTTTAATAGTTTAAATAAAATATATAATGTATTAACAAAATTATAATCAACATTAGTAAAAAAATAGTTATTCCAACAATATTTAATTCTTAATGAAATTCATTATCCACTCATCTAAAATTGATGTAATAAGAAAATACGTATTGAGAACAGGTGAATTAAAAAATATATAAAATTTAAATTATTAATTTTTAGGTAAGATCAGAAAGTGTAACTGTCTAACTGTATTTTTAACTAATTCAGTTACTACTACAAAATTTATTTTATTTTTTATTTTTTATCCAAATAACATAATTATTTTTTAAAATTAAAATACTCTATATAAATAAATTATCTCTTAAAATTCTTTGAGGGTAAAAAATGAATGCAACCGGTAAAAGACATGGAAAAATTAAAATCCTTATATCATCAATTTCTTTGCGCCCTAGAGAAACATGGCATGTGCAATTCTTGAGAGGATTACGGCGTCAACCATGTTCGAAACTCAATTCATCTACATTGGTAACAGATATTTTATTATCGTTTTAAATGAACAAACTATGATATATATTAATATTAATTCATATACAGATGTCACTCGTTTACATAAACCTGCCCGGGTCGTTATTGCAAAAGAAAAATCTTAATTAAAAAAAAGGATAAATTAAAAATTTGTTTTATATTTTGATAGCATCTTGATAAGGAAGAAGTTTTCATTTTAAGAAATAATTCATTTCATAATTTTCAAATCTAAGAATAATTATGTTAAATTTAATTTATAGGCTTCAAATTTTTATTGTCTTGTATTCTTACTCCAAAAATGTTTTGCACAACTAATTTTGGTTTCTAATGTAACATCTCAACATTCGAATAAATGTATTTGTAAAGAACGTACATTTCTAATATTAAGCAATCAGACAATTCTCATAAATAGACAAAATATAAATTATTATTATAGTTTGTAACAAAAAAATCAGTTCATAAATGAAGACTGCTAATACACATTATATAAAAAATTTACTTATACATAACTATTATATCTTGACTCTCATACCAGATAAAATGCCTAACATCACGTTTACCTGCAGACTCATCTATTCATGATCATCGGAAAGAGAACATAAAAATCAACTTAGAAAACAAAAGGTGAAGATAAATTTGCAATCCACAATACTCAAATGAACAAACAAACTTTGTACAATCAGCTTACATGGAAAAGATTTGATATTCAATGCCGATAAAGAGTCGTGACTTCCATGTACTAAGTCGTCAAATGAGTCACGTTGAGACAACCCAAACTTATACACATTGGCCCACAGGTGCCCCACCAAGATGGCCCGAATGAAAGACTCAAACCTACATGATCCATCAAAGAAAGTCCTACCACACTAGATAGCTTTGAAACTTCCCATGAGAAAACCAAGTCTTATGTGGCTACGTGTGCTCGTTAGATTGTATGGGGTTCTATGTTGGGCCCACTCTTTGTCACCTTAGGAAAATGGAATTATCGGCTATCTTTCTACAAGCCTTGATTGAAAATTTTGATGTTATGTTGTTTCCAAAAGTGCACTTGAATTCCAGGTTTTCCACCTAGGTATAGGTGTATATTAATTCCCTTTGATTTTAGTCTTGATTTTTCTCTCTTTTTACCCCACATATACCTTGGTCACATTACAAACCTTGATGGAAGTCTTATCGATCTTGATCGATCTTGAGTGTATTTCTAATTTGATTGGTGCGATTAGATGTTGATTATGATTTTTCACTATTTGATTTTATTGTTTTGATTTGTTTTTGACAGGTTGGAATACTTGAAATTAGATTAGTTTATTCTTTTATCATAGACAATTTTAAATTAGGAAGGTAGATTGGTTTTTATATCATGGACAATGTGGTGATCTCTCATGATGTTCAAAAGAATACTTATATTTACAATTGCTACATAACCTAATGGCCAATGGTGACTGATTCGTTAATTATGGTAACATACATCCTATAAACATTAAGAAGAAGTTGCTTGACATATTTTATACGCCATTTATAATTTGGGAGTAACGACATTTCTAATCACAAACATGACAAACTTAATTGTCTAAGAGACAAACAAAACTAGAAAAGACATGACTTCTTGTACAATTTTTGTAGATAAAAGTTGTAAATGTACATTTTTCCTTGACAAAATTATGAACATACAATTTTTGTAGACAAAATTACAAATAAATAATTTTTATATACAAAAATTGTGAATGTACATTTTTTTCTCAGAAAAATTATGAACTACAACTTTTTTTGAACAAAATCGCGAAAGTACAATTTTTCTATACAAAGTTGTGTTCATTCAATTTTGGTAGACAAAATCGTGAACGCATGTTTTTTTTTTTCTTTTTTACTTCAAACAAAACTGTGAACCTATCATTTTTCTAGATAAAATCCTTCTCGCACAAATTTGCATCCTTTTATGACACATTTTTCCTTGAATTATTACTATAATTTTTTATATTACATAATATTTTTCTTACAAATTTATTAAAACATTTACAAGAAAATAGTTTTTGTTTAAGAAACTTATTTGCAAACTATTAAAATAATTATTTTTATTTATTATTTTCATATTTTATTATAATGAAAAACATAATTATATTTTAAAAAAATACTAAATTATATTAAAATATAATCTATAATGAATATTCATACTCAGATACACCATTTCCACCCACATAATTTCTTTCATGGGAAGAAATTTAATCTTACAATAATTTTTGTTCTTCATATTTTTAATATATTATACTTTTTATTTTATTTTTTCACTTGTAGTATATTATGTTTTTGCGCTCCTAGAAACAATAAGAGAGACCGTAAATGTTGATTAACATTATGAATAAAATTGGATGCGATTTGTTTTACTCCAAAGGAGACTTGTTTTTCTGTCAAGTCATTAACTATTTGCACACAACATTAATCCATATGTGTTACTCAACTTACACTAATTTAATTTATTAACGAGTATGGGAGTGTGAATGTTTTGAAATCGAGAAGAAATGATCCAACATGCACTAGGATTCATTTTTGTAATTTATAATCAAACTTGTGGACACAAGAAATACATCCTTTTGGATAATAAATAAAAATTGATTAGTATATTTTAACACTTTGTACCAAAACTAATACGTAGCTCTCAACTTATTTTTTTATTATGTCTCACTTATTTGCCTATTTAAACTTTGTACTAATACGTAGCTTTCCACTTATTATTTTATTATGCCTTACTTATTTGTCTATTTTTTTCTTCAAGGCAGCCACCTAGTGAAAGTAATAAGGGTTAATTTTTGTAACTTATAATCAAACTTGTGATACATAAGAAGTGATCCCTTTGGATAATAAATAAAAATTGATCAGTACATTCTAACACTTTGTACGAAAACTAATACGTAGGTCTCCACATATTTGTTTATTATGTCCCACTTATTTGCCTATTTTTGCCACTTAGTGCAAGTAATAAGGGTTGATCTTTGTATCTTATAATCAAAATTGTGGTACATAAGAAGTGCATCCCTTTCGATAATAAAAACAGTAATAGATAGCTCTCATCTTATTATTTTATTATGCCCCACTTATTTGCCTATTTTTTTCTTCAAAGCAGCCACCTAATGAAAGTAATAAGGGTTATTTTTTGTAACTTATAAAACTTATGATACATAAGAAGTGCGGATAATAAAAAAAAATTGTTTAATAAATTTTAAAACTTTGAACGAAAACTAATACGTTGCTCAACACTTATTTGTTTATTATGCTCCACTTATTTGCCTATTTTTTTTCTTTAAGGGAGCCACCTAGTTAAAGTAATAAAGGTTAATTTTTGTAACTTATAATCAAACTTGTAATACATAAGAAGTGTATCCCTTTGGATAATAAAAAACAATTGTTTAATAAAGTTTAAAATTTTGTACGAAAAGTAATATGTAGCTCTCCACTTATTTGTTTATTATGCCCCACTTATTTGCCTATTTTTTTCTTCAAGGCAGTCACCTAGTGAAAGTAATAAGTGTTGATTTTTGTAACTTATAATCAAACTTGTGATAAGAAGTGCATTCCTTTGGATAATAAATAAAAATTGATCAGTATATTTTAACACTTTCTACGAAAACTAATATGTAGCTTTCCACTTATTTTTTTTATTATGTCCCACTTATTTGCCTATTTTTTTCTTCAAGGCAGCCACTTAGTGAAAGTAATAAGGGTTGATTGTTGTAACTTATAATCAAACTTGTGGTGCATGCCTTTGAATAATAAATAAAAATTGATTAGTATATTTTAACACTTTGTATGGAAACTAATACGTATCACTTCACTTATTTGTTTAATATGTCCCACCTATTTGCCTATTTTTTTCTTCAAAGCAGTCACCTAATAAAAGTAATAAATGTTATTTTTTGTAACTTATAATCAAACTTATGGTACATAATGGTACATAAGAAGTGTGGATAATAAAAAAAATGTTTAATAAATTTTAAAACTTTGAACAAAACTAATACGTTGCTCTACACTTATTTGCCTATTTTTATCTTCAAGACAGTCACCTAGTGAAAGTAATAAAGGTTGATTTTTGTAACTTATAATCAAACTTGTAGTACATAATAAGTGTATCCCTTTGGATAATAAAAAATAATTGTTTAGTAAAGTTTAAAACTTTGTACGAAAACTAATATGTAGCTCTCCACTTATTTGTTTATTACGCTCCACTTATTTGCCTATTTTTTTCTTCAACGGACCCACCTAGTCAAAGTAATAAGGGTTGATTTTTGTAACTTATAATCAAACTTGTGGTACATAAAAAGTGCATCCCTTTGGATAATAAATAAAAATTGATCAGTATATTTTAACACTTTGTATGAAAACTAATATGTAGCTCTCCACTTATTTTTTTATTATGTCCTACTTATTTGTCTATTTAAACTTTGTACGAAAAGTAATACGTAACTCTCCACTTATTTTTTTTATTATGCCCCACTTATTTGCCTATTTTTTTCTTCAAGGCAGTCACCTAGTGAAAGTAATAAGGGTTGATTTTGGTAACTTATAAACAAACTGGTGGTACATAAGAAGTACATCCCGTTGGATAATAAATAAAAATTGATCATTATATTTTAACACTTTGTACCAAAACTAATACGTAGCTCTCCACTTATTTTTTTTATTATGTCCCACTTATTTGCCTATTTTTTCTTCAAGGCAGCAACTTAGTGAAAGTAATAATGGTTGATTGTAGTAAGTTATAATCAAACTTGTGGTACATAAGAAGTGCATATGCATTTGAATAATAAATAAAAATTGATTAGTATATTTTAACACTTTGTACAAAAACTAATAGGTATCACTTCACTTATTTGTTTATTATGTCTCACTTATTTGCCTATTTTTTTTCTTTAAAGCAGCTCCTAATCAAAGTAATAAGGGTTATTTTTTGTAACTTATAATCAAACTTATGGTACATAAGAAGTGCGGATAATAAAAAAAATGTTTAATAAATTTCAAAACTTTGAACGAAAACTAATACGTTGCTCTACACTTATTTGTTTATTATGTCTCACTTATTTGTCTATTTTTTTCTTCAAGGCAGTCACCTACTGAAAGTAATAAAGGTTGATTTTTATAACTTATAATCAAACTTGTAGTACATAAGAAGTGTATCCCTTTGGATAATAAAAAATAATTGTTTAATAAAGTTTAAAACTTTGTACGAAACTAATATGTAGCTCTCCACTTATTTGTTTATTACGCCCCACTTATTTGCCTATTTTTTTTCTCAACGGAGCCACCTAGTCAAAGTAACAAGGGTTGATTTTTGTAACTTATAATCAAACTTGTGGTACATAAAAAGTGCATCCATTTGGATAATAAATAAAAATTGATCAGTATATTTTAACACTTTGTACGAAAACTAATATGTAGCTCTCCACTTATATTTTTTATTATGTCCTACTTATTTGTCTATTTAAACTTTGTACGAAAAGTAATATGTAGCTCTCCACTTATTTGTTTATTATGCCCCACTTATTTGGTTATTTTTTTCTTCAAGACAGTCACCTAGTGAAAGTAATAAGGGTTGATTTTGGTAACTTATAAACAAACTGGTGGTACATAAGAAGTACAACCCGTTGGATAATAAATAAAAATTGATCATTATATTTTAACACTTTGTACCAAAACTAATACGTAGCTCTCCACTTATTTTTTTTTATTATGTCACTTATTTGCCTATTTTTTTCTTCAAGGCAACAACTTAGTGAAAGTAATAAGGCAGTGGCGGAACTATTGAATGACATAGGGGAGCCATGGCTCCCCCAATTTTTTTTTGGAATTTATTATATAATATATATATATATATATGTATATATATATTTTTAAAATTATATTTATATATTATTTATATTAAGTTTATATTATGGAAATTATAATAAAAGATAAAATAAAAAATTTAATGGAGATATTGATTTATAAAAGAGATTATCATGAAAGTGTATGAGGAGAAATAAATACAAAGAGATAGATTGGAAAACAAAAGTTAGGAAACACATAGATTGAGATTGAAGTATACATTCACATGATCTCTCACAATGTTAGTATCTTATTATGATCTATGTATGTTAGATTTATGATTCTTTTAGTATGTTTCTTCAAATTAAGTTTATCCCAAATTAGTATAAACCTAATTATGATTTTAGGGATTCTTTTATGAAATTGGTA
>Ga0209589_1000497_pt1 | contig 55643 bp, 24 predicted proteins | sample CowpeawhiteBW_FD_187525 | JGI IMG/M metagenome (GOLD analysis project Ga0209589, IMG submission 187525) | Root nodule microbial communities of legume samples collected from California USA - Cow pea white BW (SPAdes) (version 2) | ecosystem: Host-associated > Plants > Roots > Nodule | place: USA...
ATATATACCTACCCTCCATAACTAGCTCGCATGTCCATGATATTTCTGACGTGAGACCAAGATACCCCAATGTTGCTAAGCTCATCGATAACGTTTTTCCAGCGTTCATTATCTGCTGCAAAGTCTTGAGAAAGTTGTTCACCACCTTGCATGTCTTTTAACCACTCTGGGACTTTTTGCAGTCTCTGAGGCCAAGCTTCAGGCCACTTGGTTCCTCTCTCATTGCCAACAGGCAACTTGTGCATGCAAGCCTGAAGCGGAACATACCTGGAATATAAAATATCAGTAATCATATTATTCACACTTTCTGCCATAGAAGTTGTAATAAACACAAGAGAATCGAAAGATTTACCATGCAGAATTTGGATCATCGTCTACTTTGCACATAGGAGGTTGGTTTTGCTCTCTTTGATCGTAGCATTCGTTGGTAAGGGGTTTGCGGTAGAAGGCTGCACCAACTTGATTCAATTTATCCTTTTTTATGGTTACGAGTTCCCAGCAAATGGCCTTGGTCAATGAAGTCATTTCTAGAGAAAAATAACAAAATGTCAGAGCCTACAGAGTGTATTCCTTTATTTTTTTTTAAATAACAATAACAATATATTTGCAGATATCATACGCTTCCATATCTGAGCATCTTCTTCGATCGTTTGGTACACAGGTGTAGCACACCACACAAAATAACCCCCTGGTCTAAGAAGACGATTCAATTCCAAAAGCAACAAGCCACCTACAATAGATTCACACACTTCTCTTCAACAACGAAAAATTGAAACACTAGGTTCAAAAAATGACAAACAAAATTAACGAAAGGAAAAGTGTTGGTGAGATTAAGAACCATCTTCATGCCAAGGTACACGACAACGTGCACAGTGAATGAGATCAAAGGCATGACTGGGGAATTGCAACCTTTGAGTGCCCATGACGGCAGATATTGCCGGAATTCCTCTCTCAAGGGCAAACTGCACTTGTGCTTCATGCTCATCTTTTGGTGCAAAAGACATGGAAATAACATCCCTTTCAAACAGAAAACCTCCAAAACTACCAACCCCACACCCAACATCCAAAATCACTCTAGTGTGCTTTCCCCATCCAATACCTGGTTCAGCCTGTGTAACAGTTACAAGTTCTTTTCAACAATCACGTGGAAGTTGTAATAAAACTTTATATAGATGTAATAAAATGACCTGTTGAAGAAAATCAATGTAGTGGAGAGCACCGTGAATGAACTGGGTGCCCCCTCCTGGGAATGTCAAGAATTCACCCTTCAACTTCATCCAGTTTTGGTGTCCCTTCACGTCTGCTAACAGAGTGTGTGGTACGTTGTGGAACCATACCTGTTACAAAGACATGGTAACTAAAACTTTAATTTTCAGAAACCAACACAAGTTAATGGAACCCTTACACTAAATCTAATAAACATACTTTTCTTTTTTGTGTAAAACACCCCTTCAGTTACTAACTAATTAAGTGTTTCGATAAAATGTTAACGAATGTAATAGGAAAAAATTATTCTGACACCAGCTTTATAAATACATAACAACAATTTAATTATTAATAAAATATTAAGTTAAAATATTAAATTAAATTATTGAATAAAAATTAAATATAAAGAGTTGTTAATGTTAATATATTAGTCTATTATTAAAAAGAGTTTTCAAATGAATGTATTTTTTGAGAAAATGTCCGAAGTATTTTTTTTTATAAAGATAATTAATATTTCAAGATTAACTCAAAGAAGCATAATAATTTTACATATATTTTAAAACTACAATCATTTGACATAAGATTTAATTATATTATATTTAACAATTTAATTTATATTTTGATTTAATATTTCATTATAAAAAAATGATGTCAAATAATGAATATATTTTTAAAAGTCGTGTTAAATTATCATACCTCAAATTAAACTCATAAAAATGAATAAACAATTTTTAAATAAGGACAATGATTGATTGAAATAATTACACTCATTTAACATGTTTTTTTAACAGGAGAGTGATAAAGAACTTGTTAAATGAGTATAAAAATGTGACAAAATATATCAACTTTTTTTTTTTTAGATATGGAAGCATGGAGTAAATGCTTCATCAGTATCATACAGTCTTTCAAAATGTATTATATCATCTTGCATAGTATTTCATTGTTTGTCAAAGTGTTGAATAAATATGATTTTAACCAAAGTTTTCAAATGTTGTTACCTTATCTCTGCTGGAAGGCCATTGGATTGGTACTTTGTAACCCTTGGGAAGTGGGACGAGGCAAGTTGGTGCATCTTCAGGGCAGTGCCTCTCTCTGTGTACGAAGTGTTTTCTAGTTGAAGTTTTCAAATACTTGTCATTATCCAAACACGGAATATAATCACCACCAGTTGAGACATTGCACAGACTCCACTTCAAATCTTGCATCTGCACTTCACCCAATTCCTCCTTCTCTTTCTTCTTCTCACCCTCAGACTCATCCACTTCTGTTGCCACCGTTTCCTTCTTCAACACCTCTTCTTGCTCCTTTTCTTTTGCTTCTTTCTCCATCACCACCACCTCACCTTTGTCTTCCCTTAGTTGTTGCACATTCGCTTCATCGTCATTGTTCTTACCTCCTTGCACATCAAAACTTTGTTGACCCCCACTCGTCCCCTCTTCTTGGTTTTCTCTCGTATTCACATTCTCACCTTCTGCATTTTGTTTTGTATTTGGGTTTTCCTTTTCATCTTGTGCCATGTTCTGGTTCTCTTCTTCAACCTTTTGCTCCCCTTCAGATACTTGAACATTTTGCGCCTCTTTCTCGCTCTTATCACTTTTCTGATCATTCACCACACCTGCAATAGCTTCGTTTCCACTGGAAACTTCTTTCTTATCGGTGTTTCCACCTTCATTTGCTATGGCGTCGTCGGGGAGGTTGCCAGGGTTGTCCCCATATACATTACCTTCCTTTTGGTCTTGGCTTTCGGTGACAGATTCACTTGACTCTTCCGAGGTATTTGTGGTCGTTTCACGTGGCTCTTCGAAGATATTTATGGCGGTTTCACGTAGCTCTTCTGAGATACTTGTGGTGGTTTCACGTGGCTCATCTGAGACATTCGTGATTGCTTCACGTGACGATTCGTCTGCGATATGTGTGGTAGTTTCAAGAGGATCATCTTGCTGGATGATGTTTGTGGTTGATGTGGTGGTGGTGGTTTCAGGTGTGTATTCAGCGAGATCTTGAGTGTTAGTGGATTCAGAGTTGTTATCATCAATGGCAGTGTGTGTTTTAGGTGTGACAACGGAGTTGGAGGTTAGCATCCATATGCCCAGAACACAAAGCGCGGTGAAGATTAGTGTTGTTAAGGTTGATGAGTAAGAAGTTGATGATGAGGATCTCCTGGCTCGTGATTTGGAGGGTTGGGCCATGGGTGTGTGTTGTGTTGGATTTGTTGGTGAAGATAGATATGAGAGTGAAATTGGAAGAGATTAACGAGAGTTGTTGAGAGGTTTGAGAGATGTTTGTGGCGGAAGATTAAGGAGAGAATGAAATTGTTTGTACGTTGGGAGTTAGAAAGTATCAATGATCCAATAGAGTCGGAGTAGGGAGGTTGTTGAGACAACTTGGTTGCCATGTATGTTTCACTAAGAAATCGCACACACCAGACACAGGTTATAATCCTGGTAAATGTTTTAAGTTGAACAAAGTCAATAACAATCTACTCGTTATATGTCTATGAAATTGTAGGTTTAAAATAACTTTATCGTCGTATTTGTTCCAAGAAAATATCAGATAGATTTTATTTTTATTTTTTTAGTGGGTCGTTACTTTTTAAAACAAATAACAATTAGGTTATTTTGGTTTGGTTCTATATTAACCGTGTCAAATATGTATCAAATGTGAGTTCGTGGTTTTATAAACAATTATTTGAAATATTAATTCAAATAAAAAATAATATTAAAGTTTAAATTTATAAAATATCAAAACAAATATATTTAAATTTTTTAAACAAAATTTAAATAAAGTTTAATGTAAAATATAAATTTAGTTTTATTAAAAATATTTAATAAAATTATCAATTTTAATTAGCATTTATATAAAAGTTAAATTTGATATTAAATTGAAAAGAAAGAAACATGTTCGGTTTACAAAAGAAATTGGGATTGATACATGACACGATGCCTTAATATGGGAAAAGAAATTAAAATTTTTAAAAAATAACGAACTGACGTGTGACACATATTTAATATTATTACTACAATATTAACGAAAATAATATAATTGTTACGCATCTTCAAAAATAAGGATACATTTGAAATCAAAATACAGGAACCTACTTGAGATCTCTAAATAAATACGACCAACAAAGTATTTTAACAAAAAATATATGTAAAAGAAAGGAATAAACTAGTTTTAAAACCCACGAATAAACAAATTCATGTTAGTCAATATTGTCCAAACTCGATCATATTTTAACTTTTGCATTAGTGGCTATCTAATGTACATATCCACCATATTTTTGTCTACGTCCCTATCCAAATATTCATTGGTGTTCTCCTCCTCATCCTCATTGTTACCATATTTAAATTACTAAAGTATTTGTAGTTTAGTAGGTACTACTACAAGAAAAAGTATATAAATCGCATTCTCATAAAATCCACACAAATGGAAAAAAAACTCATGCTAATCAATAATAATTAGCTTTCACTCGTCTTCAAGTAAAAACATTGATATATTGTATTTTCCTTGAAACCAAATGAAATGACCACCTGGTCAAATATCAAATACCATTGTCTAAAAGCTTGTCTCATTCTATAAATAGACTTCTTCAACCTGCAAACCAAATGCTCATTGCCTTTTTTAGCAAAGCAATTAGGTTGAACCATATACACTTCCTCAAATAAATCTCCATTCAGAAAAGCTGTTTTGATATACATTTGATGAAACTCCAAATTAAAATGAACTACTAAAACCATAACCATACGTAAACAATTTTTAGCTTTCATTGATTCTATTTGGAAGATCAAGTATCACTTTCCCATTATATTGGTCTAATTACTAATCAGGTACACTTATGCATCTTACTATTTTTTTTATTAAAAACTGCTCTTAAATTTTGGGCATAATTCATTGTACCGATGGTTTGATGCTATTTATGATCTGAATTCATAAAACTCATCTATCATGGGTACAATTATATGAAATTTTTGTGAAAATGATATAATTTAATTATATTATTAATTAATTTGATACTACATTAATTTTAATTACGCCCTATCTATATTTTGTAATTAATGTATTTTATTTTTCTTGATAAAATGTATTTTGAATTTTATTATATTAATTATTTGTCTTTCGATATTATATTTTTTTGACATGAGATGTGCATTGTATTTTTTATTCTAATTATATTTCTTATTTATTATGATTTGAGATCCTTAGACGAGATCATAGTGAATGAGAAATTTGGTATTATAGGCATGTTTTGATGTGTATTCAGAAATATTTATTTTGTTTATTTACACAATAAGTGTGTGTATTAGATGTTTCTTTGTTATTTTCATACTAGCTTCTTTGTCTATGCAATTGACTTCGCTCAAAACTTTAAATGGCACAAATTTTGAGGATTGAAAAGAATATTTGGATTTGTATCTGACAATAACCAATATGAACTTTTCTTTAAGAGAGGAAGAACCCCAACTCTGATACCAATTTGATAAGAAAAATAATATAAGACACAACAAAATAATATATTCAAGTATGAATTCAAAGGATTGTGTATCCAGAATCAATGAAGCATCCATAGAAGCACGTGTGAGACGCTACTGGCTACTTCTCTCTTTCTAGTATTCTAGAACTTATAAAAAGTGTTTTATGTTGCCTCTTAAAATCGAACAAATACGATATCAATTTTATATTCCTACCAGCAGTTATCAGGGACCTCTCAATAAGTAACTGATTAATCAAGTCTATCACATACCAGACCGTTCTCTGAACAATCAAATCCATCACGGGCCGTTCATTAGGAGCCTCTCAATAAGTAACTGATTAATCAAGTCTAGCGCAGACGGTTCTCTAAACAATCTAACTCATCACGAATCATTCATTAGAAATCCAAAATTATGTATTACCCATAAAATTAATAACCATGCGCAATGTATTCGATACTAACAAATAATTTAATTTATTGGTTAATGTTAATCCATAATAATAAACTAGAATAATAGTTTTATATAATTAAATTATATAAATACAACATATATTCGTTTAGGAGATCTATAAAAAAATAATTTATAATGTTTAAATGAATATATAAATTTAACCAACACCTAAAAGAATCAATTGACCACATATATCGAAAGTTAACATTATACAAATCAATACGTAATTTTTAAAATTCATGGCAGCAAACTAATAATAATAATAGAAAGTTACTTGGAGGCTAAACTCTTTTTTTTTTTTTTTGTAACTGAACCTTCTTTTTCTTTTTCCCAACTTTCGTTCCAGTGACTTCCTTCTACATTTTTTTGTTTTGATAGTTTTAGAAATTAAATTACAAATAGTATAACAAATTTCACACCGGAAATTTAATTTCTAGAATGTTAATTCCAGCCACATGGAATATTCTTTTTTTAAAAAAAAAAGGATAATGTGGTCAAAGAAATTAGTGGGGTGGAAGAAGTTAAAGCCATTTGGGCTTAATTATCCTAGAGAGATTTTTGAGCCTTGCCTTTTACTTCCTGTATACCCACAATTTCTCTGTTTCCCCTTTAAAAATTTTAAATGTCTGTTTTGTCTTTTTGTAAAAGTGACTTTTCAATTACATTTTTTAAAAGTTTTCTGAAAATTTTGAAAGAAAGTTTTTGGAATATTTTCAGAATAGAATTTTTGGAATGAGATTTCCAAAATGTAACATTCTAGAATAAGTTGTTCGGAATGGGATGCTTTCCTGATCATATATAATGTCTTCCACAATAAGTTTTTTCAAATACCTTTACATGAAATATGTTTTGAAAGAAAAAAAACTTTACAGAATACATAAAATACGTTTTAAAAAGAATTTTCTGGAATAATTTTTTTTTCGCATTTTCTCTCTTCTTCTCTCTTTGTAGCTTTTCTTACTCTTCTTCTTCCTCTACAGCATTGATGATGATGAGCGAGTTGACAGTGGCTGTAATGGTATGGTACATGGTGAAGGGTGTTTGAGTCTATCCTTCTTATTGTGGGACACAGTTAGTAATTGTGTGGGTGTGAAAAGAAAAGACCTTGAGCCTTTTGAAATGCTTCAAGAAAATAATTAGGCTTTTTCTTCTTACACCTCAATGATTAATTAACTTGACGAAAAAATTTAGAGAAATACCAAGTAGAAGATGAAAATTGATTCTAAAATGCATTGGGTTTGGTTGGAGTTTTGAAAAGGGAGTGTACGTGTGGCTATTAACAAGGAAAAGAGCTTTAATCAGATATGAAACCAAATTTTGACACAATGGACAAACTGAATCTGGATTACTGAAGTATGGACATAAGAATGTGCACAAAAGTAGACAAAAATGGTAAAATATGTTGCAGACAATAATATGTTCAATGGGGAGTTTTGGCTATAATAGTGAATTCTCAAAACTTTTGGGACAACCCAAACCAACAAGGTTTTATGTAATGTGGTTCTCCATCTTTCCTTGTAATATTTCATACAATTATTTTTTTATCAGGAAAAATAAATATATTAAATAAATGTAATTTGATTATTTCAGTCCATACATAAAATAATACATACAAAATAAAAAGTAAAAACAGTATTATGACTCCTCTTTTATATATATGATACTGCGAAGAAATATTTTTATCATGACAACGTCAACCACATCTAAAATTATACTAAAATGCATTTAATTATAATGTCAGAAATTATGAAATCATTAGTTAGCCGAGGAAATATGATGTTATGGATGGTATAGTTTCACATGCATTACCTCCTTTTCTCTTCCATTTATTGAGCTCGCATTGTTTTTTTACAATATTTTTGTTATATTTTTAACACTTTAATGAGCTTAAGTAAAAATAAATATACTTAACATCTTTAAAATATAGAAAATTTTTCGTACTATTTCATCTTAGTAATTAAGAAAATATGTACAACTAATCATTAGGGTTTTATTTTACTTTGATGGACTATAAATAAAATATTTACTACTAAACACATCAACATATCAACTCTTTAATTTATAACATATTTAGAATATGACATTGGCTGGTGTCATTTGAAAATGTACTAAATAAATTTATATCATAATAATTCGAATTGTACACTACCGTAAATCTAAATATATTTATTTATTATGAAATTAATTTAATTTATAATATATATATATATATATATATATATATATATTATAACAAATATTATTTGTTATTAATTTAATCATATACAAATACTTTTATCCAATGTAGATCAAAATAGTAGTTATACAAATTGTAAAACAACTTGAAAAGTGAAAATCTCACTTTTTCCACTCTCTCAATTAAAAATTCTTAAAATCATTTTTTTTTTTGCAATTCACATAAACTTACAGTGTTGTAGCAAAAGTTTTTTTTTTTATCTCTTGAATTTTATCAAATTATCATCTTTTATAATTGCACATTTAATCCTTTTAAATGTCTATTAATTCTATCTATCATTTTCATCTCTATCTCGAAATCAATCTCATTATATTTATTACAAGAAATGGTCCTAGTAATGATTTCATTTTATCACAATTATTAGTAAACGTGTGCCTCAAAGAAGCCATAATAGTTTCATGTTTGAAGTCTAGATGTGTAGCTCAGCTTACTACTCGAAACGTTTTGCTATTCACAATGTTTTTATCCAACTCAAATCAAATTTTCTCCGGTGAAGGATATTATGTTCCATATGAAAGAAACTATATTACAATTAATTGTTTATGGTAAAACTAAAATATATTTTCTATGCTTTATAAAATTATTTATTTTTAAAAATATTTATTAATGATAATTTTTAATTATACAAAATATATTTACCAAAATGCTAGTGTTCTTGAAGAAAAAAATTATTTTAAAGATTTTATAATAATTTGTTACGAATTTCTTGAAAATCTATATAAATTTTGATTTTTTTTTGTTCTTATCGATTTTCATTAGAATTATTTAAATCTTCAAAAAATAACTAATAACATTGAGAAGTCATTGATAAAAAATGAAAACAAGTTACGGAGAGGGAATAATTTCGGAAATGACTTTTTATGTAGATATTTTCATATCTTTTTGGATAAGAAATACTTGGCCAAATAAAAACATTCTAATGTTTAAATTTTGTTTTGTAACCTTTGTTTTATAGCTGATGCCTTTGGTTTTGTCTTTATATCATCGATTCCTTAAATAATGATGTCTCACTTTACGATTAAAGTAAACAACTATTTCAAACTCGGATCAATTTAAAGAGGTAAATCATCTGTGTAAAAAAAAAAAAATTAAACATCCTACTAATGTATATGTGGATCGAGACATGTTAATGTCTCATTCTTTTATTTATATATTAATTATTGTTGATAAAAAAATATAATTAAACATAACATTTCATTTGAAAACAATAAACTTTTGCAGATCACTGTACAATAATTATGTTCATTCTTAAAAATAATAAATGAAAAAAAAAATCAGACTCTACTTGAGTTAAAAACAAAAATTTAATATATTTTAAAAAAATAGAAACGTAGTAAAGGAAAAAGGCCCCAAAATTATTGATGTATAAAATGGAAACCCGCAACATTGTTTCCAAGAGCTTATGTACTACATTGTGTGTACAGTTCCTATTACAAGAAACCTTTCTGTTATGTTTTTATCAAAGAATCAATAAGAAAACAATGTGAAAAATTCCTGATCATTAATATTTTTTGTAATCAAACATTCTGATTTGAATTTTATATCTGGTTATTTTGGTCTGGCTTTTTCATGACTAAAGTTTGAATAATTAAAAGAGTTGAAGTTTGATTTGAATGGTGGAATATAAAGAAGTTTGTTGGTGAGGTCACTGTTGATTTCATGGGTCATTTCGTATGATTAATGAAAAGAATGATAATGGAAAGAAAGGTTTGTGTGTTATGATGGCCCACATCCAATAGAGAGGGAGATTAATTCACTGTGGTGCTGTGAGTTTGTGACACAGCCATATCTAATTAATGGTCTTTGGTGCATTGGTTTCCAACCTAGCTTGATCCAATGAAAAAGTTGATGAGATTCTCCTCTAACATCTTTGCTTTCTCTCTTTGTTTTTTGTCTACCATATAATAATTAATTAATATATACCCACTGGTGACCTAATCCCAATCAAGGCATGGGCTGGGACATTATTCATCACTCAAACTCAAAGGTTACTGTGAAAATATATAAACTCAGTATATAGATATATAAATATTTTCATCTTCTTTTAAATGTGTTGGAATCCCCATGTTTACTTTATTACTATAGGTAAAAACATTGAAAGGAGAAAAGGGTACCTAATAATAGAAACACATAGCTACACTTAATTTCATCATAGATCAGTTATCAAGTTCTGATTAGGTTTTCTGTGGCTGGTCGCTGATTTTTCCAATTCAGGAACTTGATTCCAGTCCAAACAAGCAATTAGTGTTTATATAGCTTAACTTTGTTCTATATCTGAACATGTACAACTATCCGATGTGTAGGTTTAGGTTTAGGGACAATTAAGTTTGGAATATTGAGAGTAAAGTATGCATATAAATTTTTAAAAGTGTCTTGTTGAGAACAAGCAAGTATCATTGATAGAGACAAAGAAATTCACATTGCATTGACGAAGCAGCACAAAAATAAAATAATGAAAAGAAGGTGGTGGTTCATGCAAAAGTTGATGTTGCCATCTTACTATTTTGGGCGGTGCATCACTTTCACCATTCATTGAGACCATAGTATATATGGATGGTACTAATCACCTGCCTGTCCAATCCAGGCAGTTTCAAATTAATGGAAATTCCAGACCTACGAATAATAAATATATAATAAAATTCGAATCCCCGTTTCCAACGTAATCTTTCATTACTTAATTAAATTAAGACTTCATTAAAAAAATAAAAAAACAATATTTTTATTGGAGGGTTTGGAATTTCTCTGCTGGGGACAAGCCCGTGTGGCGACATGCATGCTGCTGGTTCTAGATAACACAGACCCTACATTGAGTTGAAGAAAATCATTAACGCATTTTATCATAATATGCTTTTGAAAACGATAACAATCAATTTGATGACCTACAAAGATTCTTCCCCCTTAGTGCATGGGATATAGACACATGTTACTATTAAAATATATAAATATACCTACTTAAATAAATGAGGTATGTGTGTTGTTCCTATACGCAGTTATTTAATCCCAAACTTGATTAAAAGACTGAAATGATTGGATTAGTGTATTGTTCATCACCAACACTGTCTGACCATGGTTTCTGCAAGTCGTGGGACAGAACACTAGGACTGATATACGTATGGGACACAACACAAGCATAGGTCACATATATGTTGTTTTTGGAAACCCCTTTTTTTATGGGTTTGGTCTGATTGTAGTTCTAATCTTAACAAACATTGGGCCCAGAGATTGTCACTACTTGTTTCTGTTGTTTATTATATATATAATATCGTTCTTACACTTTGAACTTAGATTACACAAGGACCTAGTTCGTGCCACTCACCTACATCGATCTTACTAACCCTCACTCATTTAATTGGTGCATTATTGTACTTCACAGAATGATCCAAACTAACTGGCACATTATTGTACCTGGTGCATGACCTACACGTCTTGTGGTTAGAAAAATTAAATTACATAATGGAATGAATGTGGATGACGATAGTAGCAGGACAACACTATATCAGAGTGTATATAGGCATGCACATATATATATATTCATTACACAGCATTTGTACTGTATATTAATGTCGATATATAAGATGATTTTGACTGAAATATGTATATATCTGTATTTATAGTCTGTAGCTGGTGTCCTCCAGTTATAAATTCGTTATAAAGTGTTTTCCGGAACCATGGTCACAGGCACGCATTAATTTATTTGGCCTTTGGTTTCTGTGTGTGGGGTGGGGGGGCAAAGATTCAAATGCTGTTGAAGATTTTCAAGGTTATATATATATATATATATATATATATATATATATATATATATATATATATATATATATATATATATATATTGGAGTTCAAGTTCAGATAACAACTTTCCTTCCTTCAGTACTTTTTGGCTTCAAAATAAGAATAATTATGGATGTTAAGGGTGAGTTTCCCTTTCTATCGTTGTTCTATCCACATCCACATGATTAGTCATGCAATGAGCTTGGATTTCATAAAATAGAAGCATATAAAGAACACCCAATATTAAGAAGCTTATATGAAATCATTCTCTTTTTTTCTTGATGTATGTATATATTATTTTTAAGAAAAGCAAATATGGTTGAGTATTCGATCGTTATGTGTATATCCTGGAGTTTATTAAGGAGAGGTTAAAGAGAAAATATGCTGGTTAAAGCATAATTAGTGGACAAGGCAATAAGTAGTTGGTTGTGTTTTAGTGAAGTTGGCAGAAAGTTTGGGAAGTCAATGATCGGAGCAGAAGGCTTTAAGCTTGATTTACAATGGGGGCATTGACAAATGACTAACCCATCACAGCAGTATCCAATTATGAGGTTTTATGAGTAGCGGTGGATGCATGTTGTAATTGCAGTTTTTCAAAAGGAGCCATAAAAGTTGTGGAATTTTAGGTAAGCTTTGAATACTAATTGGTCGTGAATGAAAGTTACTTGAAGTACCTGTAAGATTCTGTAGTGCATACGACGGTTTCACAAAGTTTTCTTTCTTGATTAGTTTGTGTTATTAACTACTTATTGGTATTAGTCCTGGGAATGGAAAGAATTATCTTTCATTTCCATTATTAGAACTATAGAGGCAAAGTCAAGTGGCATCTGTTGCTGTAGGCATTTGGATTTGGTCCTTACCTAGATAGAGAAGTGAAGTCAGCAAAAAAGGGCCACTTTTTGGTTTGTAAAGCACTCTGATGATGCCAAACCTTGCTTCTAATTAACATCACACAGTAACCCTACACTCAAGCAAATTTTCTGTAGCACACATGCCATCCTTTGACTAGTCACCTTTCAACATATACACAACAAGAACTTGCCATTTGTGCCTACCCAAAAAAGATATTCCATTCATTCATTACGTTTTATATGCAATGTGACAAATCAAATTTCAATTTCACATTATTTTCAATACGATTTCTCTCTAAGCAAATCGAACTCATTCTTTTGCTTATATATTTGTATTAAGGCTGGTTTTTGAATCCACAGCTTGTGTAAAAGCTTTTATGAATGCATTTGAAAATTAACCACCTTAATATTATTACTTTTACCAAAGTATATATATTTACAGCATTTGCTTAATGAAAATCTGGCACATGTTCCACCCTTCTCAACAAATAGATCCAGGAAAGATAAGTCTTGCTCCTTAACCCCACACTACAGATGGACCAGTCTCAGCAAAGTAATTAATTAAATCAAATGAGTCACATATTTAGGTGAATTACTATTCCGTGGTCCTACGTTTGGCTATTCAAACTATACATTTGAAATCAGAAGAGATATTATTACCACAAATTTGAATGTTATTACTTGCAAGTTGTAACCAGCAAATACTCATTTTCCTTCATTTGTTTTAACTCAAAATTAATTACAAGGTAATATCCAAACTCTACATTAAATTCTTTCAAAACAATTTAAGGCTTTACATAAAGAAAAGCCATAGATACATGTATTACTTGACCTAACCGGTCACGAACAGTTAAAATATATTGTATTGTTTGAATCTCAACATAATAGAAGGTGAGTTTCCATAAGAAGGACACTAAACTCATGAATATGCAATTGGAGCAGGAGTGAGAGACATGGCACTGGTAAAATGTAAGCAATATGGTCAGACATGTGCAAGCTTCACAGATGTGAGCAGAGAGATCACAGGAGGCGATTGAAGGGAAAAAAAAAGTTAAAAGAAAAAGATAAAAGCAAACAGTGGTTATTATATATATCAGTGGTTTAACATTTCGTTATGTATAGCGGTATCCTAACTTTTAACAGATCATCAGAGAAAATGGCAGGGTCGGGCAGATAAGATTTTACTGTATGAAAAGCTGTAAAGAAGAATTGAGTTTCATGTTTGGTTCTTGAAAAATAGTTTTGAAGTCCGAAAATAGGAAAAAAAAATGAAGGAGTTAGTGTATGAAAGAAGTAAGGTGAAATGGTAAAAGGAAGAGGAAGAGAGATATATAGGGTCCGTAATGGAAGAGGGTGGGACCTGGAGGCAGAGTGCATGTGAGAGCAGGGTTTGGGTTAGTTGTCGGAGTGGGGTTTAATCAAGAAGAAGAAATGGCAGAATTTCAGGCACCCAAAAATGGGCACTCTGCTCTCAAGCACAATCCAATTTCAAAGAATGTGCTCATTTTTGTTTCTTTTTCTTCTCACACCATTCAATCTGATGGGACTTATGCCTTCCTTCTATACACTTCCCCACTCTGTCTATCCTCACCCAACATTCCAATTTTTCACATATCACTAAATTATTTATGCAACTACCACACTCTAGGCAGAAAAAGAAAACAATTATCATAATTGGAACCCAATTTTATAAATTTAAAATTGAGTTTGTTAATCTAGTAATTTTTGGGAAGGGATTGAAAAAAAAAAGGAAATGAGGCGGTTATTCATTTATGGGTGTGACAGTGACGTTGTGGCACAGTTACCCTTTCTTCCCCAGTGTAACAGAAACAGAAGCATTGATTTCTTCCTTTGGATGAGCCAAGAGAAGGGAGAAAACTACGAAACATATGTGTGTATTGCGTGCATATACAAAAACCTAGAAGCTTTGTTTTGTTCGGATATATGCATGAGAGATTGCCACAAATGGAATTTCTTTCTCTACACAAAACAAACAACACCATCCCATGCACTGCAATTGCATCATTCATTCTCTCGCTCTTCCCATTTTCTGGCTCCACTTCAATGCTTACCAACAACGAGAGTTAGGTAACTTTGGGATTAGTGGTATCTTTTCATACTACTCCTTTTAACTAACGCCTTTTATTTCTTTTTTATTATTATGAGTATTCTTTGTTTAATAATAATATTAATAGTAAAATTTTAATTTTATCGTGTCAAATTTTTGTCTTCTTGATATTTGATATAAGTTCTAATTGAGCACAGTGCAACCTTTGAAATAGTTTAGGAATTGAAGTTAAGTCAATTTAAATATATATATTTTTTTTAATCTTTCAAGATTATTTTAAAGATAAAATCTTGATAGGAGATTTATATTTCAAAGTAGACAATCTAATGATATAATCTTTACGAATATGATTGAAATATTGACATAGTATATGTAAAACCAAATACGATATTTCAAAAACAAACTCTTATTACCTTAACCTTCTTTCTTCTTAAATTTTGAATGAAATTTATTCTAGTACATTTTATAGTATCACATTGTTTGGAACACACAAAAAAACTAAAGACAATTTAAATATATTTTATATATAAGTTCAAAATTTGAAATAAGAATAATTTTTCAAATCATAAATATAAAAAATAACAAACTTATTGTACAATTTCAAATTGTTTAACATGAAAGTAATTTGACCGTACTAGCATTAAGCATATATTTTTTTGTTTCTTACAAGTATATGTAACTCAGTTCATTGATTTTTCTTTTGATTAAGTTCAATCTTTTAAAGCTAACTATATATTATTCTTCAATTTGAATCCCAGTCACATTTCAAAGGTTTAAATTAAATTGAATCATATAAATAGGAAAAAGAAAATATAAAATGTAAAGGATATACGAGTATAGCATAGTAGAAATGTATAAGAGTACTGTAGATAAGATTTTGCAGAGAGGGGGAGATGGTGAATCGGGGAACAAACACAGGGCTCGAGAATGACAGAGTAAAAACATTATTATTGCTATTGGGACTCCCACTTATCATTCCCCTTCTCTCCTTATTCTTCCTTCCACAACAAAACCACACACACCTATGTGCCTACACTGCATCTTCTTTTCCTTACGCCTGGATAACATCACCTACATCCATTCATTCCAATATCTCTACCATATCACTTTTTTATTCCAATCTATAATTATTATTACAAATTTTATAACATCTTTTCATATTATTTTATTTCGATTAAAAGAAAAAGAAAAATTGCCCTCTCATCACTTCCCCATGTTCCAAATGGATTTACATTTTTATAAGAAAGCCTGAATTATTATCACTCAAACTGCCATAGCTGCTAACATTGTTTGTTTAAGAAGGGCACTATACTCCACAATGGTAATTATTGCTTTCAATCCCAAGATATAAAAACCACCAAAGGGTAAAAAATATGGGTCAATCTCTTCTGTCATACGTTTTCCTGTAAAAATATAATTAACATTCAAAGTTAATAAAATTTAATATTTTGTATTTTTATTATATTTCTTTATCTTTCATGTTAATTAGATTATCTTTTACCTGTACTCCTTTTATTTTTTATTTTAAGATAAATGATTAAAAATATAGTAAAAACGTTAAATGTTATACGAGCAAAATAAGGTCGTTAAATTACAAAAAGCTTATGATTTAGGTTCTGTTCATTTGAAACGCATTATTATTAGAAGAAATTAGAAGAGATGAGTTCACAAGTAAATAATATATTTGAATATAATGATTTGTGTAGAAAATAGAGTGTTGATTTGCGGGATTAACATATTAATTCATTCCGCTGAAAAGAGAAGATTTGAAGGTAGAAAATTTTACGTTATTGTTCCAATTTTGGAATTGGTGCTAAATAAATTTGCATAAGATGGGATTGGGTTCTGGAAGCATTGGAACCAATCCCTTATATATATATATATATATATATATAAATATATATATATATATATATATATATATATATATATATATATATATATATATATATATATATATATATATATTAATTAGATAAAATAAAAAATCCGTATCACATCATACATAATAACTATTCTAATATATTTTTTATTTATTACACCTATTAAATTTTTATTTACAAACTATTCATGAACACTTTTTTTTAAATTAATTTACACTCATCAAATTTTAATTTTATATTACTTTTAATTATAAAGATAAATTTGTAATTTTTATTTATTAAAACTTTTTTTTATCTATCACATCTATCAAATCACTCATAAAGTTTCACGAATCGTACCTCCATATCTACTCACTTTCACCTCCAAATCTCTTAAAAAAACAAAAATTTTACCCTTAAATTTATTCAAATTCATTCATTCACTCTCTTTTAAATCCATCATCTCAAGTAAACACAGTCTTAAACTTGGGAATTTGCTAAGGAGAGCTTCATATCAATATGTTATCCTCCAACAAATGAATTAACAAGGACTGATGAAAGGAATTCGATTTTTTTAACATACCAGAGGTTAATTTACATTGTCTATAATTATGGGAATTGGATTTTCCTTATTCTTGTTCTTCAAAATAGGATTTTCAACTTATTTTGTAAGATTGTTAAACCTTGTAGGTGAAACATAGAAAATATGTAAATAGAATAGTATTCATTTTCGTTCAAATGGTATATCTTACTAAATTGTTAACCTAGAGCTTTGACCATTTTGTTATAAAATTCGTTGATAATTGAATTTCTTAAAATTTGTCACTAAAATTCATCAGTAAAATAAAATTTTGATTACTAGTGAATTTTTTCTGGGGTAAATTTGTCGATAAAATAGACACCAAAATTTCCACTAAATCTAGTGAAATATGTTTATAAATTAATTAGATATGTGTAGAAAAGGAAGAAAAATGAGTAAAGAAAAGAAAAGGAGGATGAGGATGAGGAGAAGAAAGAGAGGAGTCAGAGGCGGTGCAATGGGGGAGTGACGACAACGGTGGCAGCAGTGCAACACCAGTAGTGGTGTGGTGACGATGACAGTGTGACAATAACAACAAACCAACCATAGTGGTGGAGGCGATGGTGGTAGCGAAAGATAAAAAGGAAAAGTTGGAGAACGAAAAGGAGAAGAAGAAGGAAAAGGATAAGGAAGACGAGGAGGAGCCGACGGCAGCAGAGCTAGAGACGACACAATAGCTTTGCCGAAAGAGAAGGTGGTAGAGAGGAGGAAGAAGAAAAAAAAGGAAAAAGAAAAGAAGAAAAAGCGGAGGAGAAAGAGGAAGAAGAATCAAATTGTAATATTTATCGACAAATTTTATTGAAGAAAAAAATTTGATGGTAATTACAATGAATATTTACTGACAATTTTTTTCTATTGGTAATTACCAACGGTTGATTACTGACGAATTTATCAAAGAGCCTTTTTATAAATGATTTTTTATTTTTGATAGGCAGTTGATAATTGTAAATGATCAATTACTGAGGAATTTTTAACCATCAATAAATACCCACAGACTTTTTGATCAGTTAGTTATTAAAATTCTACACCTTGTTGGTAAAATCTATTGGTAAATTATATTTATTTGACCAAAATATATTTGTTAAATTTTGTCGGTAATTTATCAATTTTTTTTAGTGATATGTGTGTATCCATTTATTATTAGCATATTGTTTTTATGATTAATGTTGTTTGGTTTGGTCATCCATAACTTCATTAATGTTTTGTAATTTAAAACCAAAATAAAATACCTAATGAAGCTTGTATTTAGGAATGAAGTTTGACTCGATAGTTATTTAAACCTCCATTGTTAAATAGGTTTGCTTATTAAGTGTTTAGGAAATTGATTCTTAATGAGGAAACTTAAACTCCTTCTATGAAGTAATTAGCATTTGAGTAAACTTGTGGGTTGATATTAATATTAAATTTAAAGGAAAGTGAGTGATTATATGCATGACAGTGAGATACAGTGAAGTCCAACCTTAACAAAGAACATACACTATAATTTCTAATCTATTTCACATCTGATAAAATATCAAAAATAGTTTATTTGTTTTTGTATAGTTTAAATTCCTAAATATCAACACAATTTTAGGAAATATTCTTTTTGTCTAAATTTATTATCAAATGCAATGGTTGTATGTATTGCACAAGTTCATTGAGACGACAATAATTACTTATTTTTTGATACTATGTGATTGGTACACTTGTTATTAATGTTCTATTTGGATTGAGTGATGAATTTGGGAGAGTAGATTTGAGTGATTTTGAGGTGAAAATAATGTTGTTTGGATTAAGGAAAATATGGTGTGATTTGAGTTGATTTGATATGAAAATTTGTGTATGATGTGATAAGTTTGAGAGATTTAAAAAAAAAATTTATTGAATAAAATTAGATGATTACTATTTTACCCCTAAGGATAAAATATATTATTATTATTATAGAAATTATTCAAGATATAATTTGATAAAAATATGGCCAACACTATTACGCATTGATCACTGAATGCCCAAGATGAAATTGAATCCAGCCATAATAACAACAATATAAAAGCCACATGTTTAAAAATAAGGATACTTATGTAATTTGATTGTCTTTGCTTGCAAATCTCTTTGTTGTAGCGAAGATCATTTTTTTTTATCTTTCTCCTCAAATCGCTTACAAATCTACCTTAGTCATCAAAAACAAACACAACATTCACCTTTCTTTCGTAAACAATAAAACATCTAGAAGAGACGCAGGCTAAAAGAAATATCTAATAATAGCTCATTATAAATTGTTTAATGCCGTTGGCTATATCATACATTTATTTGTAAGTATAAGGGTAAGATAAGTACAAAATTTATCTTAAACACAAAATTCAATTCTACTTAAAGGTTTACAAATTAAAAACATAATAAACCCTTATTTTCATATCTGACTTAATATTATTTCATGCAATAATACAACCAATACCTTTAACGTTTCAAAACAACATTTTTTATTTATTTCATAATTTTTGAAGAAATATTTACAAATAAAATTGAATATTAAGTCTTTAATATATATATATATATATATATATATATATATATATATGTGGGTATAAATATAAAGTTTACTCTTTTGATTTTTGTTCTCATTTAAAATTGTTAAATTGGTCCTTTTATTTTTTTTTTAGTTTCAACTTTAAGGAGAAATCTTTGATTTGTTTCAATAAATTTAATGAAAAGAACAAAATTGTATCAATTTTTTAAAAATCAGGACCAAATTGAGATTAAAAAAATTAAAGGACCAACTTGACATTTTTGAAAAAAATATGAACCAAAAGAGTAATTAAATATAAATATAATTACAACATTCTTTACATTCAATTATAATTGTAATATTATTTTAACACAACAAAGTTTCTTATTATGAAGAACGCAAATTTATCTTTAAAATCATTTTTTCATTCTTTTTAGGAACAAGGGTTCAATAAATTAAAATAATATCGTTAGGATAAATCACTACATCTTACAAAGTATTGTCTATTTTAAAATTTAAAGTTTTGTGTCAAAATTTTATTTTTTGAGTGCACTTTGAATGGTTAGATAAGGATGATTGATTTGAGTTATCCATGTCCCGACTCCTAAATAATATAGGACTATTTGATTGATGTATGAAACATTAAGTTTGATTAAAGATAATAATATTTTGATCCACTTTAACCCACTACTTTATTTACCCTTTAAATATTTATTTTTATATTTTTTAATGATGTGATATGATGATATAAAAATAATTAAAATAATGAATTAAAAGTAGATTAAAATTTTTTTTTTTTTTTAATCGGTATAAAATTTGTGTAGAGGTTTACTCTTTTTGGTGGGATTCCTTGCATTTTATGAGTGGAATTTCCACTTAAATAGAATTGAAGGATTTATATATTTATGAAATGATGTAACTGAAAATTGGTGTGACAAGAGTTGAAGAGAAAAATGAGAGTATGTTCCGTGTCCTTTCTCGTTTCCCGGGGGCTTTGAAAAAATTGGTGGTTTACAGTTGTAGTGTTGAAGGGACGTACCCCTTTAGAAAGGGAATTCCGTACTTTGTCCATTTCTCAACTTCAAAACAAAATCTGTCTAAATCTAATTAAACCCCTTCCCTCTCACACCATCCTTAAACAAATCAATTTCCATCATCAACCCTACATAACTACACAATTCCTTCAATCATCTTGTTACTAGCCATAACCGTTTCAGGTTTAGGATAATTATTATAGACATTACTTGCTGCGTGTAGGTTTAATCAGAGGAGTGACAAACAATTACATAAAAGTACGAAGGGAAAAAAATGAATTAAGAATAAAAAATTAAAGCACAAATATGTCTTCATTAGAAAAAACACATCCTCAATCTTTACCAAATCCGCCAAACTGAACAATAAATATGACTAAGTTCTTTTGCATGGTCTCAACTTTTACACTGTTATTACACAGCGAGGAAAAAAATAGAATGATTGGAAATAAGATAGAGAAAAAGACAAAAATAGATGAAAATAAATGGGAAAAGAATCACTATAAAAAAATTCTTGTGATTGAATAAAAGGATATGATTAGATTAAATATAAAGTATTATTCGACTCTTTGCACAAGTTTAATGTGTAACACAAGTTATTTAGTCATAAAAAATTATGTTGTTTTAATAATGTTGTGTTTACGAAATAATGATCATCTGTAAAAGTGTATTTCACCTCAAATAAGTAAGAAAATAAGGTCTTACTAAATTTTAAACTATTTTTCTATTTTACTTGTATCAATCAACATTAATATTATTATTATCATCGATGTATATTATTGAATTATGAATAAATCAATAATTATATATAACCATATTTAATATATTAAATCACAAAGTAATAAAATATTATAAATATTAATTAAAAATAAAATAAATTTATAATAAAGTTAACTTATTCACATAATATAAGTGTCCTGATTTAGAAGATATATTAACAAAGTTTGTTGTGTCTATTGTTTTACTCCATATCGAAACTTTTATTAATTCTAATCTCATGTTCAATATATATATACTTTGATGTGAGAAAAATATGTTAAAAATTACACATCACATCATGATATATAAATATTTGATAATAATACAAAAGAATAAAATATATGATATCTCTAACCGTGTCCACTTATTCACAAATATCAAATTAACAAAAATAAATAAATGAACATAAAATGAAAATACCTTATATCAGAAGAGATAAGAAAAATACCCTTTGATAACAATTCTTAAAAGAATCCGATAGGTAAGAACAAGGACACTGTCAGGCAAACGTCGCAAAGTTGAGAGTTGTTGAGTGTTGGTACCTTTCCGATTGTGTTTTTTTTTTCTCTCTCTATTATTTTATGAAAGAAAGTAAATTAAATTGTTTTATTTAAAGATTGTTACAGCATTTTAACTTAAAGATAATTTGGCAAGAAAAGTTTATGAAGAGTAGTGAAAGTGAATGATTTGTGAAAATTAGATGGAAGTGAGAGTGTTAATTAGTGAGTAATGAAGAGTGATATAAAGAGATGATATATATGATGAATACGATAGATACCAAATGGTTTCATTGTGTAGTCTATTCCAATCTTACTCATTCTATACTACAGGATCATCCTACTTATAGCTACCTATTATCTACCCAACACTTTTATAAATATAAAAAATACATCATTCATATTCTATATTCTATATAATATATATCAACTTTCTTTCCCTCTTCATTCAAAACCACACTCTCCATCTCCATCAAACTCTTTTCGGCTCTTGCTCTTTCATTTTCAACTTTAACCGTAAACCATAATAATACACTTATATATAATTCTTCAACACACCAACTTAAAATGGATACCTTACTTTTCTATAAATGTATTCATGATTTTATTATTTTTTAGTTAACTCATGATTAGTGAATAAAAATACGTAGTATTTAGTTGGATGATAGAAGTATAAGTTTATTCTCGAAAAAGAAGACGATTTAAAAATGTAAATAAGATGATTGGTTTGACTGAAAAGTAAAAGGAAAAATTAATAGGAAATTGAGTGATGTGAGTGGTGAGGCATAGTCAACAGAAAGAGAGAGCGTACATAGTATGAGCTGACATGGTATTTTGAAGAATGACAATGCAACAACATTTTCAGTCTCTCTCAAATTCCCTACTCATTCCCACTATCCACTCAACTCCAAAATCAATCATATCATTTTCGTTATATATAATATATATATATCCTTTAGGATACTTTACACAAACCATACAAATTTATCAAATTATGCTTTTCATGTGTTTTATACAATGTAAAATTAACTAATCTACCCAAATTTATATCCTTCTTTCTTATATTATTATATATACAAAATTTTATACAGTTTTATTATACATAATATTTAAAAATATATAAATGTTTATGATATTGTCAGATAAATAACATATTTATAAAAACTTAACTACATTAAGTTTGCTCATTAAGATAGTGTTATGTAATTCACCGGTCGAATTAACTAATCTGTCTGTGTTCTATAAAAGCTATTAAAGGGATAATTTAATATTACAAATATATAAGTAAGTCTAAAGTTTTAGAAAATAAAATGTAATGGTTTGATAGTTTAGGACAAAAACAACGCATCAAAATAAAGAAAAATGTTTTGATAAAAAAAATAGTTAAAGGTTGAGAAACTTAACTCTGGAGACAGGCCATTTGGATAAGGTAATATTCATTACACCTTGTCTCAGGGGTGACAAAAATTAAAAACTTGTCCGGGTTGACTTATTAAATTTATTATTCAGTGAATTACAGAATTGAAATTGTTGATTAACTTTGAAGAATATTATTCTTCAAAGTGTAATTTTAATTTATTTGAACAATTTGATAAGGAAGACTTACTGTAAAATGAGAATTTAACTTGGTATCAAAATCATCCTCTCTTCACACGATAATACATCCATTAACGGGCCACACGGTTAGGAATTTTGACATCTTAAATCATTTATGCTGAGTAACCTCAAATTAATCTCTGTTTCAACCGTTTCTGCAAGACCGGACACCACTCGCGTACCCACTTTCTTTTGTTGTCTTTTGATTTTCCTCTTCATCTAAACCGCTCGAATGATATTTGTAAAACATAATTTAACCGTTCAAATAAGTAACAATTATATTTACCTGATACTTTTTTTTATTAGAGCCCAATTACCCCTTAATCTATAACAATATATAAAGAGAATTCCCCTTTTTTTGTCTACTTTTCAAAATACCGATTTTACCCTTTAAATATAATAAGTTATTAAATTTTTAAAAATTGACCGTTACTTTTACAAACTTTTTATAAAATCAGATGTCTTTGTTTCTTCTCTTCGCTAGTTACTTATAAAATAAATAAAAATCTATCTAATTTAATTCCCTTCTATATAATATATATACACTACACATATTTAAAAAAGAAACAAGAAATATACAAAGATCCGCCTCCTGGTTGTGTTTATTCTCCTTATTGATTTTACTTGTCGGGATCAATCGATCACACGCGAGTTCGGCAAGCTCTAATGGCTTAAGAGGTTGTTGGTACCTAGGAGGCAGATCTTTGTATATATTCATTTTTTTAAAAGTGATAAAAAAAATATTCCCATGAAGATAAAAATAAAATTGATTCACTTCTTCACATATTTTCAAGCATGATATTAATGATCCAATTGTTAAATTAGATGAACCTTTCTTAAGATTCAAAGAATTACAATGAAAAGTTTCATATTAATTCTTTCGAAATAAGGGGAAGAGATAAAATAAGAAAAACTTATTTAAAATGAGTTTCACATCAAATACAACTTTAAAACTATCACCTTCCTAAAGAGAAACATTTAAAGGGATTTTAATATTAAATTATATATACTTTTGTTATATTAGTGACAATGATTAAATATATAAATTTTATGTATATTATTTTTGGTCCCAAATTTAGTCAAGATCCGTCACTATTGGTGTCATAATATGGACATATTGTACACCAACCATTTATGCTCTATTATGTTACTATTTATTTTTTAACATTTCTACTTTTTTAAAAAATAATTTATGTTTTAAAATGTTAAAGTGAGATAATTATATTCATGTTAGAAAGTATATTATTTTTATCATGCATTATTTTTTAAATTAGACAAGATCATATATGTAAATTCATCCAATTGAATTGAATATTAATATACTATATAATCAATGTTGAGTATTGAGAAATTTTAAAAAATGGTGCAATTTTTGTTGGACATTACCTAATTGCTAATTTTTTTAAAAATTACTTTATGAGTAATTTGTGTCTGAATGACACAACTTTGTTATAAAGAAGTCGTGTTATATAAACATGATTTCAATATCAAATTTGTCTCAGACATTGTTCATCAGAATCGTCATATCTACCATAGTATTTACCACAACAATTTGGTCTAACGATCTTAATTCCTTTGTTGAATTGATTTTCAACTTCAATCGTAAATAATTTGAATATCGTCAAACGATTGGGATTTTTCATTTCATTTTGGTTTGTTTATCTTTAATGCATTCAATACAAACATAGAGATTTGTAAAGTTGATACATAAGTCGTTCAACTCTAATTATAGAGATGTGATCTAAGTGTCTGTATCAGAATGCTCCTGGGTTAATATTGTTAATTTTAGTATTGACTTCCGAACAAACCAGAATGAGACACACATTTCTTTACACATCAGACATGACATGTGGTACATTTCTTCTTTACATGTCCACTCTTACTACAAAGGAAACAATTATTACCCTAGTTTTGTTTCTTTTATGTTGGACCTTTAATAACTTCATTCTTGAGATCCTCAATTTTCATTATCTTGCCCTTGTCTTTAAAGGTGTTGACAAAATGAGCATTTTCTTTCTTTTCTTGCTTCATCATTTCCTCTTCTTGCACACAGTATTAGCAAACTATGAAAAAAGATAACTTAATATTTAATTTATGAGCAAGTATTTCAACATTTCAAGCTTTAGTGTCTTAAGTTTTGAAGCGATATTTGACATTATCATAATGTATTTCCTCACATATACTTTTCCCTTATACTTCATGGAAATCAAGCTCTGAATAAGAACACTACTTGTTTTTGCCTTATCACCCTTTTTCAAAATGCTTTTCAATTTCAGTAAGGAAATTGTTGGTACTGGTTATCTCCTTAGAGATAGTATCCCTTAAAACTTTAGGAATGTCATGGTTAATGATCATAAGACTCATGGAATTTGAGCGATCTCATTTCTCATAATCTCTCATCTCTTAAGTACTAGAGTTTGTTAGAGAATTAGGTTTCTCAATCTTAAAGCAAGGTCAAGATCCATGTAGCCAAGAACAATTTTCATGTTCTCTTTCTAGTCCTTAAAATGTGTTTCATTAAGAAGCAAAACCGAATTCAAATCAATAAATATTGAAACAATAGTAACTAAATTGAGAACAAAAATAAATAATGTAATTTTGCTCAAATCATAAACAAAATTTAATCATCCATATGTTCAAATAATGGCATAACTCATATGAAGATATCTAGTCCACCAACAAACTAAAGTCTTTGGATAGTTATAGTAATTGCGGGTATTTTGTTGTAATGATCAAACATTGATAAGAAAACATGTCTAACAACAAACCTTCTTTGGATTGATTTATAATTGACACATAAAACCTCACAATTATCACGTTTATCATTACATGTGTGTATGCAATTCAATAAAGCATTAATATTCCTCTAGGTTGATGAATACTGACATGAATAAATATAAACACAAACATTTAACATTTATCATGAAAAATCTACTAAAGAGAGGTCACTTTGTTGCCTTTTTTATTCAATTAGCTCATTTAAAATCAAAACTACCAAAATTTGAAAATGTATGTTCAAATCCAAAGAAAATAAAAATAATAAAATTTTCAAAAAGACTTTCATCATGAATTTGGAAATCACCAATTTTAAGTAGTGATTTATGCATATTCATATAACATTGATATGCGTAAGAAACCCAAATTTCAAAATTTTCAAAATGACAAATGAAGGGTGTTGGTTGGCTTTGATATCAATTGGAGGAAGTTTCTAAGAAATAAAAATTGTCCTCAACCACATGCTTTTACCAATAGAGATATAAAGTGTATAGCACAATCATATAGTAATCTTTAATCAAACCATCATAATGAAAAAAATGTGGAGATGGGAACGATATGGATAATGAGATTAATCATGAGTATGTGATCTTCCAAATGTATAAGACGTTAGGCACAACTTTTGTTGTCTCTCCGGATGGGATAAAGAGATAACAAATCCCCAACATATATGTAATATTACATTTTTCACAGATTGGCTCCATACCCTTTTTTATAGTTGTTGTTAGACACATTTCAAATTTTATTAATTCTAATTCGGTCTATTGTCAAATCATAATATTACTTTAAGGTATCTTTACAACCAACAACATTTCATCATAATTGTTGTAATCATCATTTTTTAATATTCTTGAGCTCATCAATAGTTGAATCATAACTCAATTTTTCAGCTATTTTTTATTTTCAATGTAATAACTATATTATCTGCAAAATATTCATCTCTCAATTTATTAATGTGCATAGATTGATTCAAAAGTCTTCAGAAGGTTTCATTTCATTGTTATGCAATGAACAACAATATTGTATTGTTTTCATCTTCACCAGTCATTTCTATTTTGTCACTTTTAAACTATGATTTTTATTTTTATTTTATCAATATACCTATTTAAAAAATAAGGTTAAGACCAAAAAATAATTTATCATAATTTAATAAAAAATCAAGAGACATGATTACTAAAGAAAACCTATAATAATCAAGTCACAATTAAAAATCGGCTATGATAAACCATATAATACATTAATTTTTCTTCTATATTCATAAAAAGTGAATATAAAAGAGTCATGAGATAAAAATAGTGTTAAATATTAAACAAATATTTCATTATCAAATAAGACAAAAGAGAGTTACCTTCTTTTTTTAAAAATAGAAGATAATATATGAAAAATGAGGGCATAAATGATGAGTGTGTCTAACTTTTTTTTTCTTCTAACACAAAAGAAAATAGAAAAGTGTGAGAGATGAGTACAACATGTGAAAAATTCAAAAGACAATTGGAGAGAAAATAAAAAATATCTTAGTAATTTTTTTTATTATATTTGATTTTATGTTTTATTATTTATTAACATTAAATGTTGTACTTAATAAAAGAAAAAAATATACCTGATTTAATTTTCAACATATTACTACCTAATTTAAAAAGGTATATATAATTTAAGAAATTTACAAATACATATAATTAAAAAAAATAAAATACATATAATTAAAAAAAAAATCAAAAAGTTGGGGGATGTCCCTCTTTCCCCTTATATCCTCTGCCATTGTTTTGAAGGACCACCAGAATAGAAACTTCAACAAATCTCTCAAAATCAAATCTCTTATCTTTCTTATTCAATCTCCTTGATATAAAAACTTCTTGAGCCTTTCCTCATCTTTGAAATATTCTCCATATTTCATACATGATCGGATGAAAAATGAAAAAAGAAGAAGGATGTTGTTGACATGTTAATTGCTACCAAAATCCTTATTAAGTAAATAACATTTAAGACGAAAATAACTTCATCATTTGATTATGGAAGATAAATTTTTATTTATAAGTAAAATAATTACAAATTATCTATTTTTCGACATACTAGAGAATATGTCAATTATAAAGGATGATAATAAAAATATATAAATTACAAAGATAAAAGTTATATATAAGATCTACTTTACAATAATATTTGGCAATAAAACTAAATATAAGACCAATTTTAGGTTCAATGTCTAGACTCATAAAATTTAGGTTGATTTTTGAATGTTTATATCAATCTAGTGGAAAAACGACCAGATTATACTGTATATAATGATATAAAAAATGAAAAAAATCCATTACAAATATTTTTATTATTATAATACATCTGTTATATTTTTTAATTTGTGATGTGAAACTTTAAATAAAGGATAAGAAAAACAATATAAATATAATGTTAAACATGAATCCATTTTAAAATTGTGATTATAGATATTCACAAACTTGAATATATAATCAAATATATTAGTAAATAAAATTAAAATAGTATTTCTTTATTTCTTTTCAGCCAAAATTTAATTGATACTTCATTATTTAAATAATACCTAATTTATTTTTATAATTAATTTATCCGTCTCAACGGTAATATGTTTATGAAAATTCTTATACTATTTTAGTGAAGTCATTTTAAAAACTTTAAAACCTAATATCAATACAGTACTTAGTACTTAGTACTTGACAGTAGGATGAATATACAAACCAGGGAGACTAGAGATGTTAACGAGACAGATAGGGATAGGGTACGGGTAGTAGCTCTCCCGTATTATATCCACTTAATAAATATTCGTTCCGTACTTGTAATCTTATCCGTCAGGTATTCGTTATGCGGATATCCATCCATTTTTTTCATATCTACGAGTATTCATGGATACCCGCTGATATTTACAAAATTATTTAAAAAATAAATATTTAATCATAAATTCAAATAAAATAAAATAAAATACATGTCATAAATTTTAAATAAAGTTCAAACAAACTCAAGTCCATACAAGTCCAAATGATTATAAAAATAAATATAAAATGACGTTCAACACAGTGGAAATTCTTTAATTAGTGTTTTGATCAACAAGCCCACTTTTTACGCTTGATTTCTGAAAAATAATCAAATAATAAATCCCAACTGCTACGTGCCAAGTATTCTTATTTTGATTCCATCATTTGACAACAAACATACTATAAACATCATTGTCTATATAGGATTTGATGTATATGTCCAATCTTAAAGATGGGAAAGAGAAGAATGTCAAAGAGTATACTTGGAAGAAGACAACGTATGTATATTTTTGTGAATTAAAGTTTAGCAAGTATGAATATCCACGGGTACAGATACTATGATACCCGTATCCGTCCCGTTAACATACGGGTATCAAAAACACACATACCCGCAGGTAGCGGGTATCCATTTTTAATATCCATTTCCTACTCGTTACGGGCTTTATTCGCGAATACCCACGAGTACTAATATTTTTGACATCCCTAATACAAACAAATAACTTCTTATATTTATTTAGGATAATGATAATTTAACCCACTTTTTTTGACCCACTTTTAACCCATCATTTCAATCACCATTAAATCATCATATCACATCATTAAAAAAATCAAAATAAATAATCTAACGATGATTAATAATACTGAATTGAAAATAGATAAAAAAAAATGAGTTAAAATATCAATTTTTCTTTTATTTATCTCTTCATAGTAAATTTAACTTGATCAATAGTATTCATAGTACAAAAGAATTTAAATTATAAATTGAAATAAGAGAAATGAATTGTAAACATAAAATAAAAGAAAGAGAACATCGGATACCGTGGTGATGAAAATTAGTTTGCAATGATAGCGATGTGAATAATTATTATAAAACTAATAATGATTACTAGAGACGAGTGTAACAACAAATGTTGGTGAAGTAGCCATGTAGGTGCAGGCTATCACTGTTCTAAGCTAGCATGAGCCGTGCGGTTCGGAATTCCTGCCATAGGCCTCATGCGCCGGTGTTGCAGATTTCCACCACCTTTTTCTGCAACTTTATCACTCTCTTTTATTATTTTTATCTTCTTAAACTTATCATTATCTCATTATGCCCATCAACCAATCAAATTTAATAATTAGTAAATGCTTTCATAAATTTCCTCTTAGGAAAATTTACTGAGTATTGTTCTCTACTGAACAAATATGCACTTTGTTATAAATGAGGAGGAAAAGAGGGATGATATAAAAAATAATAATTGATATTCAAATTACAGGTATCTCTCACCAATATTTAGGTATTTGGTGGTTAGGTGTAATTATCACACATTTACATAAAACAATATCATATTTGTTTTTACATTTCGAATTAATTACAACTAAACTTTTATTCCTATAAAGAAATAAAAATACAAGAGTTTCATACTTAGAGTTGTTACTAGGTTGTTATAGATTCAGCTTATAACTCATAGTCATATGTTAATATTTTTTTTTTTCAGAATTTATTTTATTGATCCCTTGTATATTCCCGGAAGAACACATTGTCATGAATGATTACAAAGGTGATAAAAGAAAAACAAAAACTTCAAATTATCCTTTGTTTCATCACACAATACACATCTTATTACTCATTCGAGTGGACAACGTCGCTTAGATGCTAATTAATCAAGGACACATGTTTGTTACTTGATGTCACCTTAAGCTATTAAAGAATTTTTTTGACAAAAGAGACTTTAGAGTGAAAACATGTAGTCATACAGGCCTTTATATGTATCACAATCTTCTTTTCATAGTTTTTAAAACCAAGTATTAGTAACTAAGCCGCCATAAAAGTAACAATAAATTGTCTCACAAAATTTGTACATTGTTGACAATTTGCTTATCATTAATAAAAGTATCGCTAAATTTCTTGCATCCCAACAAGTTTGACCTTTGAGTTACCTAATAATAGTTAGCTATATCATTGCTATGATGATTTCAACTTTTTAACTATTTAGCGATCAAAACATGATAATATCATAAATACACCCATTAGAAAGATAAGCTATCAATTCGTACATAAAATAATAAAAAATATGAATGTTTCAAATCTTATATAAACAAAATTATGTCAAATATATGCAATAAATAATGATTTTGTATTGGTATCATTAAAAACATAAATAACTAATGATTACAAAATTCAACCAAAATATTTATTAAAAGTATAAATATATTACATGTACTAAAAGCATAAATTATACTAATATATCTTTTTTTAGTTGGTAAAGGATATTATTATCCTTTATTATTAAATTTTCATTCTTAAAAAATAATAAATAACTCTTTTTTATATGTTAAATTAAAATAATAATTTTTTTTATATTTATATTATGTTACTGTTTCTTATTACTATTTTGAAAATTACACGGGGAACATATCCAACAACCAATAATAAACTTGAGTAAATCAAAAAATCAACAACCAATAATAAACTTGAGTAAATCAAGAACAGTAATGTAATACTTATTTCTCAACAGCAATATTGTAAATGTGTTATTTATTGATCTAATACAACTCTCTTTGTATACTCTCTCCTGTGAGAAACTGAAAACTGATTCAGAAAATAACAGTGTGAAGATTTATTCAGCAAAGTATGGTGCAAGATGATGAAGAAGTGAGAAATTCAAAATAAAAAATACAACGACAGAAAAAGAAAGAATATTCGAGAGGAAAGGAAGATAACCAGACAAAACAAAATAAAAGGTTTTAATATTGAAAAAAATATTTACTTGAAAAACGTTATATATTATTTAATTTGATTTTAGTAGGGTGGAATCCTATTTGGTGCATTTTAGGAGTAGACCACAGTAAAAACATCCCATTGGTACAGACTTTACTACATTTGCAGTTGAGGATTTACAAAGGTTGAAAATTGTTGTTGAGTCCTTCTTCTTGTCCATCCCTGTGATTAAGATAACATATGAACGTACGGAATGGAACATGCAAGCTCGAACAGAGTTTCTGGTCTGCAACTCGTTCTTTCTGAGTGACCTAACCCACCAAAATCTATTCGTAAAGCACTGAGCCTACAACCACTGGTTTTGTTGAGTTGACACTACCTAAAGCGCCATGCCCTCAATTTGTCTTCCACCATCAACTTCACAGATACCACAAACTAAACCTTAACTACCACCAATAGTAATATGCCACTGTTTCTCTCTTAACCCTAATACCCTACCTCTACTCAGCCTCGTGACTAACTCTCACTATATTTTTATTTCTCTTCTTTCTTTCACCCAAATTTTAAATAGTTTGGATTTTACAGATTGATTTTCCAATACTTATAAACCAAAAGACATTAATGCTATCGGTGAGATACACCATAATGACTAATAAATAGATCTCTAAAATATAACTGGTTAAGACTGTACAATGAATAAAAGAAGAAATTGAATGTGGGTGGCGGGTTGAGAAGGAAAAGTGAATGCAGTTGGTTATCTAGTAAATTTTACTTTTCTTTATTTGCCATTGCAAACTCTTGAGAAAAAAAAAAAGTTAACGTTTGCTTAGTGCAATGTCTAAAATTTCAAACATTGTCACAATGTTTTTAATATAGATTATAATCCGTGTTTTTAAAATTGTGGAATGAGACTATTGTATTGTAATGGTTCCAAAATATTGTAAGTTAGATTATAGTGGAAGTCCTTTTGCCACGTCCCTTTTAGAGTGATGTGATGAATTTGTTTTGCAGGTGAGTTGACTTGAATTCTGAGTAACTAGAAATGCTCTTAGGAAGTTTTTGTCTTCTAGAAAGTCCTTGGATGGTGTACCTTTTAGATGGGGCTTCTTAAATGCTTCATAACCAATGGAACACTTTCAATATTTTTCCCATTTTCATTTTTCTTTAAATTGTCTTAATAATTTGTCCCACTTCATGACCCTTTTCATAGCTTAATCTGGAATTTGTTTTCTTCAAAATCAGAGGGTTGGACTGTTGTACTAATAAGAACCAAATTTCAAATGATCACACAAACATTATTATTTTTTATATTCAATTCAACAAATTTAATTTGGGAGGGGAAACAAATTATGACAAACAACATTATTTTCTAAATAGGTATAGTTTCTTCAATATTACACGCAACTCTACCTTATTTACTTGATATGTATTAATTTTCAAAATTTGATCCATATTTTTTGAATGTCTATCGGATAATAACAATTATAAATAGACTAAGTAGCCTATATCCCTAAGTAGGCCAACATTCCTCTGAATGGGTTAGTAAGCCTATGATTTTTAAAAGGCTAGGAAAAAGTGAGATTATATATAAATTAAATATATGTTAATTAAAACTCTAAATAAATAAATCACTTCATTCATGAATCCTTTTTAAAGCTCAACAACGTACATGTTTATTTTTTATTAACTTAACAATCTTGTCTAATAAGTTAAGTTTGATATTAAATATACATGTCTTAGACACATCTTTTAACTCAAATTTCCCTTACCTATCATCAACCATGATTAAAAAATAATCTGTTATAATTATTATATTGGCTGAATATAGAAAATAAAGTGTTATCTTATATTATAGATTGGTTAAAGATATTAGTAAATAAACATCAACAATTTAAAGAACAAAATGTATTCAATTAAAATAAAGTTGCTAGTAGAATCCATGTTGTAATTACTATAGGAGTAGTAATTATTTGTACATCGGTGCACTTATAATAGCTTATAATAGTGGTTAAAGATATAATAAGAATACTTTATTGATAAATGTTTTGGGTGAAGGATTATAAGTGAATGAGTGAAGAAAATAAAAATAACAAAAGGAATAAAATAATTATTTTTATTATATTTGTATTATTTATACATTATTACCATTTTATTTATTATATTTTTAAACAATTGAAAATATAAAATGTAATTTAGTGAAAAATACACTAAGGATAAGTGTTATTGTAAAAGATATTTAACACAAAATTTTAAAGTAATTAAAAGCTTTTATATTATAGAAAAAAGGTGTTCATTGAAAAGTTGATGCATTTAATATTTTAAAAGAAAAGCATTCAAGATTTTGAAGATAGAAAAGAGATGCTACCATTAAGATTAATTATTATTTTAATTTATTAACCATTACTTGAAGTGTCAAAACTCATGTCATGCTAACACATTGTATGAAGATAGGCAAAACAGTAAACATCTTAAAAAACACATTACAAAATCTCCTTTGTAAAAATATATTTTATTTTGCATTAACTATGATGATACTTGTTGAGACTGTAGTCACCGGAAAATTACTGTAAATAAAGATTGCATAAAAAAAAAGAGAAATTTGAAAAAGAGAAGAGAAAAGGTACAATGACAATTTGGTGGCGCTGTGTTCCCCTGTATGAACGCATATTTGTTTGAGGCCACATGATTATTTTCATGGAAATTCGATCTGGTTGCCTCTTTTTCACCCGTCCAAATCTCTACCTCTTATATAATATAACTAATCACCCCACTGTTTTATTAGTTCATTGTGACAGAGAACACATAAGGAAGAACTAAGTCAGCTCATCAAATATTTTTTTAAATTATGTCAAGAGTGAGGTTTAAACTACATGCGTCTTAGAGAAGCATTATTATACCCTGATGCTGCTTAATTTAATGTGTGATTTGGGTAATAGTATTGCATGAAAAGAGATAGGTAAAGGGTGATAAAGATTAAGGAGGGGACAAGAGAATTTTATTTTAATGGAAGCGAAAACCATAAATTAATGGACACAAAAGGGGCAATGTGTCACGAAAAGCAGCGGGTTTTCCGGTGCAAAGGACGAGGGACGCAGAAAGCTGTTTCTGTGACACGTGGCAGGGATCATGACCGTTGAAAGAACATGGGAAATTTGTAGCATCGGTGGGGATGAGATGGATGACATTACATTCATTCGGTTGCATTGTTGAGGAGGAGAGAGAGGAGAAAGGAGTACTTGCTTACTGTGCAGTGTAGTGTAGTGGTTTTGTCATCGTGCGAACTTAAACACACAGGCTTCAGACACAAAAGGAGGAACTGCTCAGAACTAAAAAAAGAGCTCATAAACTCTGCAGAAAAAATCAGAGAGATAGAGAGAGAGTGTGAGGGGTTATTAAATTGAAGGAGCATCAGAGGGTTGCAGAGAGAAAGAGAGGGGCATGGCGGCGTTTGCAGTGCAGCGATAGCTGTAAAAAACTGTGGTACTGTTGTTGGTGCTGTGCTATGCTCTTTATTATTATTAATGCATAAATATATAATGCATATATTCAATTCATTCATTCACACATATACATACAACACAATTACAAACAAACGCTGAATTCGGAGAGTGACCTAAGAATTGAAAGCGCGATTAACGCTGCCCGACACTGTTCGACGCCTGTCCTTAACCAACGAAGCTTCAATTACCCTTTCTCCCACCACAACGGCTAACCCATACCCATAACCACATGCTGTAACACAACAACACAACACAACGCCCAACACACTCTTCTTCCAATATTTTTTTTCTCACTTTTTTTTTCTTCTTTTCTTCCAAAATAAAAATTAAAATACCAGTGCTACCTAGTGTGTGTGTTTTTGTTTTGTGTTTCTGCTTGTGTATATGTCTGTGATGGTGTGTGGAGACTACACTATTGATGACTCTACACTACACAACACAACACAAAATCCAACCAACAGGGTTATAATTTCCTCAACATAAATTCAACGGAGTTGTAGTTGCTATTGTTATTATTACTTGTATTATATTTATTGTTGTTCTTGTCCTCCTCTTCTCGCTCCCAAATCCCAATTCTCAACCCCACGCCTCATTCAAAGCTCAAAACCCAGAGAATTAATTCAACCAATAGTTACAACTGGCAACTTATACCCGTGTTCTTTTGTTTTTCTTTCTCTTTTTTCTTATTTTTACATGCTTGCTTCTTTCTTCGTCTTGTTCTTTTCAATATCAAACAACCCAAACCCATCCGGTTTTCTGATATGGATTTTGGGCCACAATTGAAGCTCGGGTCAGGTGCAGAACAATGGCGGGTTTGTTCTCATTAGGCGGAGGGAGAGGGAGTAACAACAACCAGCAAGACAACACTACCAACAACGAGATTCCTGCAGCCGAGACCCTATTCTGGTACAGCAAAACCGACGACGTTTCATCCTACCGAGGGTTCGAGCTATGGAACCAGCAGCAGGAGCAGCATGTGATGCAACCGCATGCGCGCCCTCTCCTGCAGCGAGATCTTTACTCCTCCGGTGTGGGACCCAGCCGAGGCGTCTCCGATGATCACTCCTCGTCTAGATCAGCCTTTGTTGCGATGCGCGCGGCGGAGGGTGGAATAAGCTGCCAGGACTGCGGGAACCAAGCCAAGAAAGATTGTCCACACATGCGGTGCAGAACGTGCTGCAAGAGCCGCGGCTACGAGTGCCAAACCCATGTCAAAAGCACTTGGGTTCCCGCTTCCAAACGTCGTGAGCGTCAGCAACAGCTCGCTGCCTTGCAAGAGCAACAGCAACAACAGAGAGACCTTTCCAAACGGCCAAGGGACCCAACCGCTTGCACTCGTTTACCCTCGTCAGGTACATCACATACTCACTCCCTCACCCACCAACTAATTCACTCCCAGTGCTTCTTGTTTTGTCTTTGTTTGTTCACAGTGATGCACACAGAAGGACTCGCAGTTTCTGTGATTGAGTGATGAATGAGAGTGGGGAAATAAAGGAAAGGAAAAGAAAAGAAGAGAATCTTTCGCCAGGGAAATTCTCTGAAAAGATATCGAGGGACTGGTGAGAAAGTTTTGGAAGTATACCTGCAAACAATGGAACCGTATCGATTGCGTGTGAACCAAAATCCACCATTTTCATATATCAGCTTTTCTTCTTTCTCCCTTTTTTTTAATTTTTTTTTTTCCTTAGCCCTTTCCCTTTCCCAAAACACTGTTATGTATTAGCCCTGACGAATGAATGGATTGACAGCAAGAAACTGTTTTTCCTCCTCTTTCTTAGCACATTCTCTCTCTCACTTCCACGCACATCCAGTCGCCTCCTTCACTTTCTTTCTTTGTTGATTATTAGGTTCTAGTTTTTCAGTAAAAAGACCCTTCTTTTTTCTTTTTTTGTTCGAGTCTGTTGCTTTTCTTTCAAACCATGGATCGTGTAGCTACATGCCTAATGTTGTTTCTTATTTTTTTTTGTGTATGTGTTGGAAAATAAAAAAGAAGGGTTAGAAGAAGGGCATTTTCCATCTGTGGTGAGTTCTCCCGCTGAGTTCAGGTGCGTGAGGGTTAGCTGCGTGGAGGATGCTGATGACAGGTATGCATATCAAACGGCTGTGAACATTGGGGGACATGTGTTCAAAGGAATCCTTTATGACTATGGTCCTGAGAATAGCAATAATAATAACAGTAATAATAGTAATAATTACATGGCCGGGGAGACCTCTGCTGGTGTTGGTGTTGCTGGGGCTCATCAGCCCTTGAACCTCACTGGTTCTGGCGTTGTCACTTCTTCTGGGGCACTTGTTGATCCTTCCTCCTTGTATTCCGCTCCGGTCAACACTTTCATGGGTGGCAGTGGTACGCAATTCTTCCCTCACACAAGATCTTGAAAAAGGAAAAACAATATGGGGATTATGCGGATTCTATTCCACATACTTCTCTTTCACCAACTTTGTGTTTCTATCATTTGATGTTATTGTTCTTCAGAACGAGGCCTAGAGGTAAATTTGACACTCATATTGATGTGAGAGAGAAAGAAAAAAAAGAAAAGACAGGAGAGAACAAGAGAAAATATATATATGGATGTTTTTTTTTTGTGCAAATTATCAATGGTTAGTTCAAAAATAGATCATTCTTCTTCTCCTTGTTGCAAACCAGCTAAAGTTATTTGTTTCGTAGCTTTGTACGATATAAGGACACATCTGGTTCTAATGTTGTAGTTTGGTGTAGAGTGTCTTCTTTTGTTTGATCAGTTGCAATATTATAGTATTTTATTATTTATTATTTTTTCGAGCCCCTCTTTCGTGTTGAATTATATCACTTTGTTTTCAGTTGGTTTTGAACTTGGAAACTGCTTCTTCTTATTTTTCCCTGTTTATCCGTCTGCTATCTGGTTAATTGAACTGGAAAGACAGTTTTGATCTTTATTTGGATTGAACGACTAACCTCGAAGAAAACTTGTTTAGTTCCTTCATATTTTGGATGGGGCTGGTCCAACCATGCACGAGCATATTCAAGTTTTAAAGGTGAAAGATCTCTCTCTCTTTCCCTCTTCCCATGTGATGATACTGTAATTCCATTGTCTAACTTTGCATAGACGTGACGTTGAATTTAAAATGGGAAATATTACTTATCAATGTGCTCATATTTAATGCACATGCAGGAAAACTATACGTATATAGGGGAACACTGCATTTTATGTGTAAGGAATACAGCATATGGCATAACATACTAGAGTATATTGTTGTTAAAGGAAAACTAAAACAAGTAAAACAAATATAAAGGCTACGATTTCTGAACTTTCCTTAACCTTCTCTTCTGATCAATGCAGCAGCATGCTCTCACCTCCTCATGAATGGTCACCCAGTTGTTTGATCAGTTTCCATAAACTGATTTGGTTATACTATCAATGAAATACACATGCTTTCATATATGTATCTCACGATACATTTTCTACTGACCCAATTACATAATGTATACATAACTGGCCCCAAAGTCAATCCTTATGAGAAATATTGTGAACCATACATTGTCCTTTATCTGTGAATACTTCATTTAGAGCAATTATTATGCTACAATAAATTTTTATAACCATCAGATAAAAACTGAAGAGAGAGAGACTATGTACTTTAGTAAGTTATGTAACAAAGGAAAAAAAATAATAATGTTGCAGAAATGTTTTTAAAAATATTCTTAATACAACGTTTTTTACAAGAATCTTGCAGATTTTAGTGATTGAGGGATTGACTTGCGGTAATTAATATAATAGAAAAATGACCGCCAAAATGATTTTTTTCATACACTGAGGGAGCAATCATTTATTTTTTCTATTTTTATTTTATGTAAGGATAGTATGTATTAACTCTTTAGGACTTGTCTCTTCCCATTTCTGATGAAGGGTGATGGCATGGATACCAGTTAGAAGCCCAGCTGGCACTAATAATTGTGTATACTTCTTAATTTGCCCAGTTGATCTATTAGAAGTTTCTGTTATGATTTGACTAGTTATCTATATCATATATGACTTCCATTTCCTAGATTTGACAGTTCATGCTGCATTTTGGTGGTTTTAGGTCTTCCAAAGTTTAAAAATCGAAAAGCAATTCTATATATATATATATATATATATATATATATATATATATATATATATATATATATATATATGAGTTTTCAGCATTAGATCTACAATTCCATTGATATAAACTGGGTAAATAAATAAAGTTGTCTCAAAAGAGTAGGTTGTCTTGATTTGAATAAATCCTAATTGATTGGTCGAGGTTCACCAGCATGATGATGTCAGAACATATTATATTAGATATTATATAGTAGAATGATTGCTTCTATGTCTGTATGCAGAAGTATGTGATCTAATAAAAGAATCTATCCGTTCGGATATTATCGTGCATGCACTATGATTTCATGGTGACTGGTTAGGTATACAGCAGCTCAATACTTAATTCAGAGGATAACGTATAATTTCTTTTCTGTCAGAAAACATTGCTTTTCAACGTAGAAGCAATCTATTAGCATTGTTAGTGAAGTTTTTCATTTAATTAAATAATTAATTTTAGCATGCTTTCAAAAGCAGAATATTAATTTCTCCTTGTCATTTGAATTTCCTACTGCCGGTGGCTTTGAAGCCCATGTTAGATAGGACTCATGCTCATTTCGTTCACAGGATCCTTTCCAAATTGCGAGTGTTGATCACTCAGAAGAATTTCATAAATCACTTCAGATCTTCTGCTCGTTTGCAATTGCTGTAAATGAGTCAATTGCATGATTCTCACCATACAAGTACATTCCACAGTTTGAAAAAAAAATATTTTCTTCAATTTTTCTATTTATTAATTTTAACATTCAAGAAAAATAATAATGTTTTTTTCTTCAACAACGTGTTACAGTTAAAGTGCACGTCTTACACATTATTTCACTTGGAAATAGTAAATAGGTCAACAATAATTTGTTTGTCTGAGTCTTGTTTCATCTGTTAACGAAAAATTGTGTAGAAAGTACGGTTTTTGTGCTCCGGGTAAACATGCTGACAACCTAACCTAAATCATCAAAACTAGTTAGAGTTGTATTTGTCAACATCAAGTGACTGAACATTAGGTGCTTTTAGCGCAAGTGTAATTGTATCTCAGTATTATACCAGCAGATTCATTCATGCACCACTTTTTGTGTGTTGACTAGGAAAGGCATGCTTTCTTGGGTTGCTATTCAGAGATGCTACAACTCGGTGTTTGCATTCAGCTTTTCCTTTCAAAATCTTTGTGGACCTTTTTTTTTCTGGTTAGAATTATGGGTTACACACAAACCTTAACGTGGGTGCAAGAAGATGCTTTCATGTGGGGTGGTTCCATCTTTCCCAAGGTGAAACCCTCGTATATATTGGGAACAAAATTGGAGCCCAAGGAAACAACAATTTCTGGGTTTTTTCCTTCCCAATGGTGAAATTATTGAAAGCACACTTTACTAATTTGCCAGAGACGTGGATGCTGCTGCTGACGATCTCCATGTTCTCCCAGCTTTAATTCGATTCCTATTCCTGCTACTGCCAAAAAGTAGTGTTAATACCATTATTCTTCACTTGCTGCTTCTTCTACGTTCAAAAAGAAGATGAAATTAACGTTAATTTAATTGCTCCTCCTACACTTTCTGTAACTGTTTAAATTTACAAATACATTGTTTGAATATCCCTTTAACAACTACATTTTAATAATATAGAAAAAAAAACACAAAAAATCAACTAGATTTAAAGATAAAATATTATTATAATTATTACGTAAATAGTCTATTAATGTTGGTATGTATATATGTAATTGTCTTGTCGTTAAATTTAATAAGTGCATGACTTTGCTCCTCAAACTGTTTTCCTGAGTTATTGTCTTTGAATTGATCATTAACATCCCCAACCACTCAACACTTTTATTTCTGTTTCGATACTAAAAATATTACTAATTTCAATTCGCATTTAATCTGAAATCATATCCTGAAGATTTGTCCATTCCATTACTTTCTCCACTGTAATTTTAAAAGTTAAAGTCAAAACGATATTTTATAAAATAAAGTGAATTTTTATAAAGTCAAAGTCATTGATAGGGTTTTACTACTAAAACTATTGTCTGGGAGACTTAACAGTGCATGCATACATTTGATTTCATTGCTGGACCTGCCTCTGAAAGTCTCTTTATCACGAATAACAGTAGCTCACGGGTATTTACTATCAGGTCAAACATCCTAGCTGTAGTGACAATATATGTTCTGATTGGTGGTCAAACAAGGTTTTGTTCACATTAATATTTTTCCCATAAATAGAAAGTACACAAAAAACAAATAAATTATATTTTTCTTTACGTGAACTAAACTATGCACTTCAGAATTTTTTTTTTTAAATGTTAGTTCAGAAAGCTTCAATAGCAGAAGCTTAATTAACACAAACATATATATAACTTTAGTATTTTTACCTTAATAATTACTGTTAGTCCTTCATTTGGGAATGCACCTTGGCCAAATATTCATGAGAGTACCGTGCATTGGCAGGATATATAACGATACTAGTGTGTGTGTGTGTGTATACAAAGCTTAGGATTTATGATCTGCTGACTGCGGAACTGATAGGTAATGTGCAGTGTCTGCAACTTCAGAGTTCACATGTACCAAAAATTATGGCATTATAGTTTAAGAAAGAGAACTGTTCACGGTTAAAAAAATATGAGTAGTAGAAAATTCAGAAGATCGTTAGCGAAGTAAGTTATTAGAAGATGGTGTGTGAGTGTAGATTTTGAAATGAAGTGTAGTAAATGCTTGGTCTGACGAATTAAAAGAACATTATTAGGGTATGTAGAATAAAGGGTTGAAGTGATTTGAATAGAGAGAAAGGTGAAGTTGGGTTAGGGGTGGTAGCGGAGTGCAGTATAATTGTACGTTAGTCTGTGGTGTGGTGCATAATGGTTGTTGTGAGGGTGGTCCCAACAATGCCGTGTACTGGTTAGAGATGACACAAATAGGGGTTCTACCTTTACCTCAGAGAGACCAGGAGGAGCAGTGTCTGTCTCTGTCTCTGTGTCGGTGTCTCTCTATCTCTGAGGGTGCAACCTCAAGTGCGTGATGAAGAAAACAAGGTTCCTGTTCTCACTTACCACCCCTGCACGTACCACTGAACTTAACTTCAAACAGAAAACAACACATAACAAACTCAATATCTCTCATAAACTCACCTAATTTGATACCTGCCTTCACATCAAAAACACACCATTTTAAGATAAATTCACCGCTCTCCATTTCGTATCCATCACTTCAAACACTTTCAATATTGTCTTCACTTTCAACATCTATTTTTTCTGCTCTTATATATACATTATATCATACGCCTTTGTTTTTGTAGCACAAGTATATAATAATATAACTAGTAGAAATGCAGGAGCGTGTATAATAATAATAATAAGACATAGATATACTTGAATGTCTATATTTTTATTATGTTATTTTATTTTTTTCGGTTAAAAATTTAATTGGTATAATTTTTTACTAATTTTTTTTCAATTAACAACAAAAAATTATTAGTCACTGTTACCAATTTAGATACTAATTTACAAACAGATTATTAAAATTATTAATATTATAAATAAAAAAGTATAATTAGTTTCTTAAATTTAGTTACCAAAATTTTGACTATCACAAAAATTAGTCTTTAATTAATCAATAATAATAATAATAATAATAATAATAATAATAATAATAATAATAATAATAACTTTAATTCAAAATATTTTATACATTTTTAACTAAATACGTGTATAGCTATATACCTGCAAATATATAAATACGTTATCTCTAAATAGTTAGTTAATTGATTGCATATATTTCAAATTACAAGAATAGGTCTTGTTAACTTTGGTAGAAGAGTTGATTATGAAGTAGTAAGAAGTGGATTTTTTAAATATAACTCAATTTTACAAAAATCGACTTGTAAGATGAGTTTTGCAACTATTTATATATTGTAAATTTACCATATGTTTAGTTGAAGTGAGATCTCCAACACACCTCCTCAAACTAAGTCATATACATCTCAAGTATATGACTAAACATTAATGAGTGATTCGATAGCGGTCTGATAACGAGTAACACAATAAACCTAACAAACAACAAATATCTTGATTGTTAGTAACACAATAAGCCTAACAAACAACAAATCTCACTAAAATATATCTAAGATGACTCTCATACCATTTTAAGAAGTACATCTTAAGACTAACTTAATCATACAAAATCAGTTTGTAAGTTGAGGTTAACTCCCATCATATATTATAAATTCGTCTTTTAAGTTTATTTTATTATCATAACATTCATTTGTTAAGTAAGGTTTATCTTAATATATTGTTGGAGGTTGATCTATATAATATGACATCTTTATCGTTGTATTCCTTAATGCACCGGTGGACCATTGTTATAATATTAGGAGCCATGGTTCTCTCAAAATTTTTTAATTTTATTTTTTATATATATTTATATCATTTTAAAAAAATATATATTTATATATTATTTATATTAAGTTTAGTAAAGTTCAGTAAAGTTTTTTAATGTCTTACACATTTTATTATATACTAGCGCACACACAATAAATAATTATATTTTAAAGGGTAAAATTGGTATTTTGAAATGTGGATACAAAAAAAGGAATCCTCTTTATATATTGTTATAGATTATTTATCATTTAAAAAATAAAATAAAATAAAAACCAATTTGATGGATGTTGGTTAATAAAAGAGAGTATGGTTCTATCTCTATCCCAGTAAGTAGAGATGGCAAATAAACCTGCTCTGATCCCGTCCCCATTTTCACGGGGAATCCTCGCATTGATTGTGTATGAGTATGGGTATGAGGAATCCCTGACTTTTTCAATTGGGTATGGGGAAGTACATATCCCCGCCATAATACCCGTCCTCGTTTAAATTATTAAAATATTCACAATTAATTAAGTAACCATATGTGTGTGTGAATATATATATATATATATATATATATATATATATATATATATATATATATATATATATATATCTACAAAAAATCGTGTATATAACGGTGTTTTTAATATGACGTTTCTTTGAAAATGTCGCTTTTTACTAGAGCTGTCAAAACGGGTAACCCGACCCGACCCGGCTCGGCCCACCACGGGTTGATGATTTAGTGAGTCAACCCAATCCGACTCACTTTTTTAGCGAGCCAAATTCGAACCTGACCCGACCCACCATGGGTTGGCGGGTTAAACGGGTTGGCTCACGAGTTCACTTAATTAAAAAAAATACAATTTTTTTATTTTTTTCAGTCAAAACTAAATTGTAATTCTAATTAAAATCTTAATAAACTTTAATACAATCCAAATACAAACCAAAATATAAACAAATACAAATTATTTATGTGTTGGATAAAAAAAACCTAACATGACCCAAATGTAAAGCCCAACTTAATAAAAAAAATAAAAAATACTTGTGTGACCCTTTTATCTGCGGGTTGGTGAGCCAACCCGCCTCACCACGGGTTTAACCCAGGTGAGCCAGGTTCTAAATGAGCCGGGTCAAAAATCAACCCATATTGAAATTTGTAAAAAAAAATTCAACCCAACCCGGCCCGAACCCGTGGTGAGCCGGGTTGGCCCGCGGGTTCCAACCCATTTTGACAGCTCTACTTTTCCCAATATAATACAACATTTTTAAAACTGGCATTTTTAACTATCGTATTATTAAATGTCATACTACTATCGAAAAATATGTCATTTAAAAATGTCACTTTTCAATAAATATTTTTTTCTACTCTAAAATGTTTTCCCGGTTTTTAATATGTAAGACCCTCCTTTTTTTTCTTAAATGAATTCCTTCCCTTCCCAAAATCAATATTTTCATTTTCAAAGTCGTTTGCATTTGCTAGCCATCACCGTTCAGAGACACTCCCAGTCGCTCCCAACTATTCGCAATTGTTCGAAACCTCTTCCGCAAGCGTTTGTTGTTGTTCACAGTTGACCCAATACTTTCGTTCTTGTTCTCTATTCTTCAATTCTTCAACTTCATTGGTTCATTCAAGGTAATGTACTGTGTTAGGGTTTTAGGGTTTTGAAGGTCAAAAACCATTATGCTCTGTTTTTGAGTTCTCCATTGTGGACAAAATTTAGGGTTTTCTGGTTTTTACTTTCGATGAATCTTCCTCTGTTTTCAAATCATTTATAGCATCATTATGTCAAGCTACCCTAAACTTTCCATTACAGTTTCATGATTCTATCAAGCCATTCTTTTTTAAAAGTTTCAAATTATATATAAATGCATGTAAGTTCTTTATAATTTTAATGGAAAAGATTCATTAACACCAATTATTTTGACAAGTCATGTGAGAGGTTAAATGTTGATAATTAACGATAACGATAAATTTTGTTTTTGATACAGGTAAAATGGTGACTTAACTAAGGGTTGTGAGGTATTCAATAAGCAATTGGTGCTGTCAAAGTCTAAATTTTCTACACTTGGAGTTGATTCTCTTATCACGGTAATTTCATATTGATTTATGTATCTTCAATGCTCTGAAATGTTAATATTGAATTAAAGCCAGAAAATATAAGCAGATTTTCTTTGGGAATGTGTCATGTGCATATCTGATGAGTGAGAGTTTGCAACTTATGACAAGAGACTTGCATGATCAATTTCTTTTGCCGTGAAAAAGCATGCCACTATGTCAATATATAGTTCCTAAGTGCACATAACAATATAACTTTCGTCAATTTTAACAATAAAAGTAATAAATTGAGGGTGTGGAAAGGAGGACATTAACATTAAGTAGTGCTTCATTGAGAATGACCTTAGTTGAGACAACATGAAACTGAAGCCAACAGTAAGTTTTCTGGATCATGATAGTCCTACATGGTGATCTTTATGCAACATTAAGTTTTCCACATCAAATGAAATCATTTTTGGGATGGGTGATTGGTGTTGGGTGGAGAAAGAGATACCTACGAATTAGACTGAGTCACACTAACCCCTTCATTGAGTTTTTCACCTTTTTGTAGTCTATTCTATGTTCCCCTAGCTGTTGTTGAAAGAAACATTGCTGGAGTAAAAGTAGCAGTGTACTCTATTATGTGTTTCACACAAAACTCCACTTTTAATTCAAACATTGTACTGTTGGATGCAATATTGAGACAAAAAAGATAAACTAAATATGAAAGGAAATAAGCTTGAATTTCTTAGTGTTAATTTTGAAGGTTAAAGGTGTCTATATATTTCTTTGAGTACTCTGGTACTATATATTCTTTGTGTCATTACTAATAAAGAAAAAAAAAGAAAAAGAATGGGGTCCACATATTCCCTGCCTCTGGTTTTCTTTGTTCAATGTATTTTTTTTGCTTAAACAAAGAGAGTGGTGTCTATGTGTATATGATGAAGCTCGAAAATTGTCAATGTTGATAATTGACTTTACTATGTATATGTGGTGCATGTTGGTCAATTTACAAAATGTTGTGTGCTTTTTCTATGGTTCTGGTGCCATGGGTGTATAATGAAGCCAAAAATTGTCAATGCTACTCACCTTCACCAGAACTAATTTTTTCTTCATGAACGAAAAGTATCTGTGATTAATCTTAATTTTTGTCATGTGGAAGGTTAAAGCTAGATTCCCTCACCTTTTAGTCACTTCATTAAGAGGCAACCAAGTCATGTTTATATTCCCTGCTCCACTTTAACTCTTTTACTACGAAGTATTCATGGTTTCAAAACAATGTAATTTATGCTAAATTAGTATAAATATATAGATTAATGCTAACAAACCTTGATTAGATTATGGAAAAATTTTCTTAGTTTATAGTTCACTTGTACACTTTAAGAACCTTCTGATGACTATACTATAAGTTCTAGTTTATGTAGTGTGGAGATGAACATCAGAACCAAGTTAATATTCTAAATAATAATGTGGTGCCATACATTATTAGTTATAATTGATTTTACTATGTATATGTGGTGCACGTAAACAATTTACAGAATATTGTGTGCATTTATAGGTGCATCCTTAAGATAGGGGGTTGACACCACAAAAGATAGGGGGTTTAAAGAGGATCCATGGGGGTTCACTTGTATTAATTTTTCACGATTAATTCATATTGGAGATCGTGAGGAACATGGTCCATACATTGAAGCTTCACAAGATGAAATGGTATATTTTGTCAATGATGAGATTAATAAGGATTGGACAATTGTTGTTCATTTGAAACCAAGAGACTTTTATGACATGGGAGAAGGACTTAACGATGTTTGTGAAGTTGAATCATGTCCACAACAAGACTTAATCAATTTTTCAACGACTCTGAACAATTGGCATGGTTTAGGGACGATGAAGATGATGACTTATTAAATGAGGACAATCATAATGATCAACTTAATGAAAATGATTCAATGTCAGAGTAATATTAATTATTGGGTATGATACTAGATTATACAATTGCTAGTACATGTTTAACTTATAACCTATTTGCTTTTTTATTGTTGCATTTTTATGTGCAGGTATGCCTAGACCTAAAAGGATTAGGAACTTGCTTAAGTCAGTTCCTATAACCCTTGAAATTCAACACACTTCATATAGTTCAGAACATTCTCTGGGAAACTATGTGGAAGTTACATCTAGAAAACCCAATACACAATTTGGACAGCTTGGACAGCAAATCACTCAACCTACACAGCAAAGATCTGAAACTGTACAACCATCTTTTGAACCTATACATACAAATTTTGAATCTGCACATATAACTTATGAATCTGAACAAACAAGTTCTCAATCTGCCCCAAATTTAGATTCTGTTCATGCCACTTTTGAATCTCAAACACAAAGAGTAGATCCAAAAAAAACCAAGGCAGTAATCACTATTGGTTTGTAGAAGCTATAGGTATATTTAATATTCTTTTTTTATTTTCATATATTAAGTTCTAATTAATGTATTTAAATTTTATAGATGAGCATGGAGTTAGTCAAAATCTGAAGGTGAAGGTTAAATATGCTCATAATTTGCCTATTGGACTACATGTTGTGGTAAATTATGATGATAAATATCAACCTATTATGATGATAAATATCAATCGATTATTATGACACACTTATGAGTAGAGATGAGCTCATTAAGAATTGTCCAGAAAATGCCAGTATGGATCAATGGGCCATTTTTGTTGATTATCACCTCAAGCCTTCGACAGTGGTATATTTAGTATATTTAAATAAGCTTAATTTGAACTTTAAAAAAATATGATCTCATTTTTTATTTGTAGGAATTGTGTAATAGAAATAAATATATTAGGAAAAAACAAATTATTCCTCATACTATTGGTGCTATGTCTTTGTCAAGAAGAAGGGATCATTTGGTAATTTTTTACTTATTCAATTCTTAATAATGATATTCATATTGGTCATGCAATGATTTCTTTAGCTTATAATTTTTTTCTTGGAATACATAGAAAATAGAGACCGGTAGGAGTATTGGTAGAGCTGAAATGTGGAAGATAACTCATAAGAGAAAAAATGGCACATACGTAAATGACAAGGCTATGGAGATTGGGGTAACTTTGTTCAGTGAATTGAGTTATGCAATTTTTGTGTATAAGTTTATTGTGTCTTATATATAAAAGGTTTTCTCTAGTCTGTTTTGAAAATTGGTTCACTACATATATATGGTTTTTCTGGTCGCTTGAATATTGTTCACTGTAGTATATATGGTTTGTTATGCTTGTTAGACTTTTGTTCAATGTGTAAGATCCGAGAAATTTAAATAATTAAATAAATAATTATTTAATAAATACGGGTAGTAGAAGCCTTTATGGCATTTAATGTTAATTGTTGTGATGTGAAAAAGTACTAGTTCAAGTGGTTGAGAGTACTTAGTTGTCTTGAGAAGACTTGGATTCGAGTCCTATGTATGCCAATTATATGATATTTTATTTTGTGCATTGTTTTAATGTTATGCTTGGATGTGAGTAGTGATAATGTAATCCTAAAATTTTAGGAATTATCACAAAACATGTATTGGTTAAATTGGTTGTACACTTGAATTGGTAATTGATGAGTTGTGAGTTCAAATCTTGATGAGAACAAAATCTAACCTATCTTTTTGCCAAATTCTAATTTTGACTTGAATATGAAAGGGTAGAGACAAACCCTAGCTGCATGGAGAGGGAAACCTAGTGGGTTGAAAAGGCAGCCACTAATGGTCCTTGAATGACCATTAACACCAAAACATGAAAGCCTTTTTCGTTTTGGGGTTAATTAAGGTAATTTTGGAGGAGGGAGAGAGAAAAACGTGAGAGAGGAAGAGATGAACTGGTTTCGGGCTTGAAAAAGAGATTTTGGAGGAAATTGGAGAGTTGTCATTTAGTTTTTTGGAAGAGTGAGAGCTGAAACCTAGGAATAACAAAGGGAGGTTCTTGGGTACCATAAAGGAAAGGTTAAAAAAGCAATTGCAATAAGAAATTTCAGGTAAGGGGAGCTATTTCGTGTTTTATGTTATGTGTATGATTGAGAATCCTGCTCTCATGATTTTATGCTTGCATGCCATGAATTTTCATGCTCTATGTGATGGGATTATAGGTTTGTTGTTTCTAATGTTGTTTGAAAAGCCTCTTATGCTTTGGTATGAATATGATGGGGGTTTATGTGTTGTATGATTGTTTATGGCTCAATCTCAAGTTTTGGGGGTCCAATTGGGTTTAAAACATGTCATTGTGAATGGCTCGTCGTAATAGATTGCTTGATAATGTCTAAATTGTGGTATTGACATTGTTTTTTGGTGTTTGCATGCGTGAACATGAAAGACCTCTGCTATTCTCTCTCAAGCGAGCAAGCCTCGCCTAGGCAAAAGTAACAGAGACTCGAACCTGGTTCTGCTCGAGCATCTCACTCAAGCAGAGAGTCCATGTTTTGGGCGACAGGTCATATCGCTCAGGCGAGAGTTACTCGCCTAAGCCAGAAATGAGATATTGTATGTTTTGCTCGAATCGCTCCTAAGCAATAGACTTTTGTTATGGGTGAGGAGTGATCTCGCCTAAGCGAGAAGGTCTCGCCTAAGCGAGAATTCGCCAATTTGCCGCTATAACACGCTCGCTTAGGCGAGAGAGCCTAGCTTAAGGGAGACAGGCCTGATCGCTTGGGCGAAGGCTTCTAACCTAAGCGAGATTAGTGCAATTTTGTGTGTGTTGTTTGTACGCATTGATGCAGATTTGGATCAGGAGATGCTATGCCATGAGCGAATAGGTTCATGAATGGTGGTGAACACGTGATGATATGAGCGGGGATGTTCATATCCAGTTACTATGGTGTGGGGATACAAGCGAGGTAGGTTCGTATGTTCTGTGCTCACACTCGAGAGATGCTGTGTGCGAGGAGGTACGTAGCTGGTAGATCACGTGTGTTGGACTACGAGCGGGTAGGTCTGTAGAGCAGGACTACGAGCGGGGAGGTTCGTAGACCAGGACTACGAGCGGGGAGGTTCGTAGAGGCAGGACCACGAGCGGGCAGGTTCGTGTGAGCATCACAAATCCCGAGTCCATGGCTAACTGTTTGTGTGAATTGCAGGTTGAAAAGCCTTGGGGTATTAAGGTCTTGGCCAATGTCTAACTATAATAATATAGCTGGGTGTGATTATATTATTTAACTGATGTGTTTCTTTTATTATTGAGCTCACCCTTTTTGTTTGTGTTTGGCGATGATCGTGTGATTCGTTACATGAGAGCAGATAATGCTACAGGTGATACTGCTAATGTTTAAAGACAGAGAGTGGGGCTAGCTTGGGATTCGAGCTAGGAACTAATTTATGTTTTTTGTTCTCTTTATTGGATTTTGGAAATTGTAATAAGACTATTATTTTAGCTTTAATTAATCTTTGGCGCTTTAAATAATTTTTAAATTTTCCCACGTTTGGAAATAATGAAAATATGAGGTTTTTTATAAATTATTTATTTATTTATTTTAATTTAAGTAATTTCCAGTAGGGATGTTACACATTGCATTATATATGGTTTGTTCTGCTGTTGGAATTTTGTTCACTACATTATATATGCTTTGTTCACTGTTGGAATCTTATTAACTGCACTATATAAGGTCTGTTCGCTGCTGGAATTTTTTCACTACTTCATATATACTCTGTTTTTTCTGTTGGAATCTTAATCACTACATTCCACCACAATCAATTAATTGTTGGAATATTGTTCACTACTGGAATCTTGAATTTATTAGGCAACAACATTGGTGGTAGAATGGACCACTATTTCTTTACGGTCTAGGTTGATCTGATAATTATGTTTTGAAAAGCCTCTCAACATAATTATATTGTAGTTGTAATGTCTCAAATCAATTAATGTTTAATGTTAACTTGTATAATATAGATCTAGATACACTTGTAGATTTGCATATTTATCAGAATTTTTAGAAATCAGCATGCAATTTTAAATTTATCTATATAAAAAACTTAGAATGGTAGGTGTATTTCTATTAATCACGTCAAAATATGGGTCACGACTTTAACAAAACTTGACATATATGAAGAAAAATCTAATTTTCCTAATAAGCAGGAAATTAATGAAATGGTGATGTTTTTCATTTTTATGCAAGAAAAAATTGATGATTTTATGTTGAAAAATCTAGAAATTGCATCAGATATATCTCCAAATGATCCAGTTGATGTTATATTTGGAAAAGAATATTCAGGTCGGATTAGAGGTCTTTCTTTTGGAGCTTGTCCTACACTTGCTTTCAAGCAATGTCCAATTGCAAGATTAAGTGGAATCAACTTTGCTTCCTCTAAATGGATGACAAGTTTGTAAAAATGGAAAGTGAGCTTGCAACTGTTAAGAACCAAATGAAGCAAAGTCAAAAAATGCTTTCCTACGTTGCTTCTAGAGAAGATATTCCTGAACCTCTTGCTACAATGGTTGCTGCTTTGGTACATCTGTCTGGTAACGATGTATTATGGTTTACTTAAGAAAATTAATTAATTTTATTGTATTGCTATTTTAAAATTATTCAATTACTTATATTTCTTATTCATTGAATGCACATGATGTTCAAAGTGGTGCACCGTCTCCAAATGATGTAGTACAATCAAGTGGTGGAAGCGAAACAAATTAGGATTAGGTTTAAAAGTATAATTGTATTACGATTTCAGAATGACTTTCAGTATTGTCTATTTTATGTTTGGATCTTTTAACTCTTCAGCACTTTAAAGTTGTTTCATGATTAATGAAATTTCTTCTGTTGTTCATTTTTATTTGTATTCTAGCATATTTTCTTATAGAGTTTTATAATTTTTTTTCATAATTTAATTTCTCATTATTAAAGAAAAAATATGTTGAATTATACAATTATAAATATAGGTGGATAATAATAATAAAACATTATTGAATTATAAAAACATAAATATAAATGGATAATAATAATAATAATACAATATTACTGAATAAATTATAAATATATGGATAATAAATAATAAAATATTTTATTAATTTTTTTATAATTTATTATAGTGACATTTATAAATGTCGTAATATAATTTGAATTATGACAATTTCAAGTGCACTATTTTGATTGGATTTGTTTTTCAGGAAGTAAATAACACCATTTTTAATTGTCGTTATTTACCTTTTTAAAATGTCACTTTATACAATGTATAAAGTGACATTTGTAGCGTCGTTTGACATGAAAGCGCTATATTATATTTTGTGACGGCAGGAATTACGACGTTTTTGAAAAATGTTGCGCACATAATTAACGATGTTTGAAAACATCGTAATATACAACATAAACGTCACAACTTACATGATTTTTTGTAGTGTATATATATATATATATATACTTAATATTTTTATTTCTTCTAATTATTTGGTTTGTCATGAAATTCATTCGCATCTCCATTATATTTTTCATCTTATCATAACTTTTATGTAATTATGTTAAAAAGATGTATGTCAATTAAAATATTTTTATGTCTCAAATTTGAATATTTCTATTATTTTTTAATATTTTTATTTATTGTTTATTTTCCTTTCACATGAGAATGTTTAATACTCTCAATTTAAGTATTTAATAGCACAAACATTTCGTTTACTAGGTAATATAAAAAAAATATTTACTTATTATTATTAGTTTTTATTTTATTTCACTACAAGAAAAATTGATATTACCGACGGTCAAAATTCGTCGATAATGGTAAAAAATCATTGCTAAACCATGTTCTGATGGTAATTATTGGTAAAAAATATTACTGATGGTAAAAAATCTATCGGTAAAACTTTTGTCAATAAAATTTTACCAACAAAAATCATGTTCTGTCGGTAATTATCGACAGAAAAATTTGTCGATAATTATCCACGAAAAATTCGTCGGTAATTACCAAAAATTTCATCGGTAAATAACGCACATTGTTCAACTTCTTCCTCCTCCCTCTTTCATTTTTTTTTCGTCTTATTCTTCTTCGCCGTCTTTGTCATCATCGCCGTCGCCGTCACTATCGCTATCGCCATTGCCGTCACCGTCTTCATCTTCTTCTTCTCCTTCTTCTCCTCCTTCTTTTTTCTTTTTGTTCTTCTTCTTCACCTTCTTCTTCCTTTTCTTCTTCTTCTTTTTCTTCTTCTTTTTCTTTTTCTTCTCGTCTTCTTTTAAGGTGAGCTTTGGGCAGGAAATTTCTCACTCATTTTATCGATGGATATATCTATCGGTAAATTTGTCGATAAAAAAGTTTTAAATTATCAGTAGATTTTACCAATGGATTTTAAGTTATGTAAGTACCGACAGAATAATCCGTCGGCAATTCAAATTTGGGTGTGAAATTTTCCGTTCCATTTACTGACGGATTTATTCCTCGATAAATTCGTTAGTAAAAAAATTTAAATTACCAACGAATTTTTTCTGTTGATAAATGAAAATTTGTCGGTCATTCAAATTTACCGACTAGAACATGTCTGTCGTAAAATTCCGTCGGTAATTCCAATATTTTTTGTAGTGTTTGAAGAACTCTTTTGTTTCGCTAAAATAATTTGTTATTTCTCAATCATTGAGTATATATGCTGATACTTGAAAAGTTTTCTTAGATTTCTAAGATATTTTTCCATCTTATCATACCCTTAATTATACATTTGTTTTTCTTTGTGTGATTTCTTTCAATAGTCTCTCAAATTGTTTCTAAACATTTGTTAATTTTTTAATATTTTTGTTTGTTGTTTATTTTCATTATGTAGAATACTATTTCGATATATTTTATCTAATTATTTTTTATTTTCTAACTCATTATCAATCATACTGTATTTTTTTCATTGTAATTGTGTAAATAATTTTTATTTACTACAATATAAAAAATTATTGTAATTATCATGATATTTTTTTATCACCATCCAACATAATTGAAGTTCAAAAGATACAAGATCTATATTAAAATTTTATTATTATGATTATTATTTGCTCTTTGTATCATTTTGATCAAGTGGTGTATTATAAATTTTATTAGTGTATAAAAAAGATATTCATTAAAATTTAAAAGATTGAAGTAAATAAATATTTAAAATATATATTAATTTCAATATTTATTTTTCTTTTATATTTTTAAAAATTATTTTTAAATTTTATCAACTAGGTTTCATTAATATTTGCAAATTTAATAAATGTTTTGGTTCTCATGAAATTTTATTTGGTATTATAATCTAAAGTGTAAACAATTATAATTTATTTTAAACTTTTATTATGATTATTATTTGTTCTTTGTATCATTTTGATCAAATGATGTATTATAACTTTTATTAGTGT
>Ga0209589_1000500_pt1 | contig 55554 bp, 21 predicted proteins | sample CowpeawhiteBW_FD_187525 | JGI IMG/M metagenome (GOLD analysis project Ga0209589, IMG submission 187525) | Root nodule microbial communities of legume samples collected from California USA - Cow pea white BW (SPAdes) (version 2) | ecosystem: Host-associated > Plants > Roots > Nodule | place: USA...
CACGCACAAAGCGGCCGCCATGAGCCGCCACAAAAATTCCGATTCGCCCCCGCCTTGTTATGGCGGCTGGCCGGAAAACCGCTACCGGTTTCCGCCATATCGGCGCCATGGCCGATATTAAACAACACTGATTGGAACCCATAATCCTAACACTTATTTGCCTTAATTAGAATTTTCTATACAGCAGTTATTATCATTAACATCCAGCTTTATGTTCATCCAAAATGGGGCTGAATAACAGTAATATTTGTAGAAAGACATGGAAGAAACTTCAATCTAAAGAACGAATTTGATTATAACTACTTAACCAACAACTAAAAATACAGACTCTAACAGTGGCTGGAAGAGTACAAGAACATGGAATCAAATTTCAATGTGTATAGTTACAAAAGCCTGGAAAGAGACAACAAACAACACAATTGAAGAAGGATTGCAGTTAGCCCAGACAACCATCCAAGCCATAGTTCTTTGATCTTCGGAGAATTACAGTTTAGAATTTCTCAAATAGATCAAAGCATGTTACAGTTTATAATGAAGTAACAAATTCAGATGAGTATCAATTATGCTCCTTGAGGTAATACTTAAAAATTTCATACAATGTTGTAATTTTTTAGAGGCTAGCTTATTGGGTTAGTCAGATCTCAGAAAGACCCAGAATATTGATAACTTGATTGAGTAAAAGTAAGTAAAACTGACCTATAACTTGATTGAGTAAAAGTAAGTAAAACTGACCTGCCGCAGGTTTTGTGAATAAAAAGCAAGGGCCCAGAAACCGGAATCATCAATATTTTCACAGTGCTTCAAATCTAAATCTGCCAATCTCTGGCAACTTATTGCAACTGATTTTATACCAATGCTTGTGATATTTGAAAGCCCACGCAACTCCAGATCAGATAGTTCACCAAGATGGCTGATATACTCCATTCCTCTGTCAGTAATTCTAGTACAATATGACAAGTTGAGCTTTGTCAACCTCTTGCATCCACTCGTCAGCGCTGCCAGCCCATCATCTCCAATACGTACACAGCTGTGATCATAGAACAAAATGAACGAACACCATCACGACACTGTTCAAAATTTCACTGAATAAAAGGCAATTAATCATGCAGACTTTAAATTTAATTACCGATAGAGATCAAGTTCAGTCATGTTTGGGCAGTTACAAGCAATGTGTGCCAACCCTATGTCTGATATGTTTGTGCATAATCCTAACTTCAGTCTTACAAGTTTTGAACATCTTGATAGATATCTTAGTGCTGCATGAAACAGAAATTTGGAAATGAATTAATCAGAACCATTTGAAGGTTTGAGTAAAACTGATATATTATGTACAGGTAGAATTGCATAGTTTACCTATGTCATCAACACCAGAGCAATCAGTAAGATCAAGCTCTTCAAGCAGCGAGCAATTTAATCCAAGTCGATAAAGACACTTCTCAGTCACCATATCACAAGACTCTAGCTTCAGACAGACAAGGTCTGGACAATAGTCTGCTATAGTAGAGATGGCTGCATCTGAGATGAAGCGACAACAAGTCAAATCAAGCACCTTCAAATTGCCACAGCCAGATAATAGCTGTATAATTCCTTTGTTGGTCACCCCAACACATTTGCTTAAACCAAGTTCCACTAAAGACTTGCAATTGGTGCCCATTGTCTGGAGGATGTAGTCAGAAACTCGAACACCATCAATTCTAATTATTTTCAGCTGTTTTAGATTCTCCAAGCATTTAACAAGAGGTGCTGAAAGCTCCTACGGAAAATGCCTGATGTGTTAGTGTATATAAAACTTATTACTATAAATTAAGGTGCACAAAACACCATAAATTTTAGATATAGACTTACAGAGAGGCAATATCCTGCATCCAACTGCTCCAGATCTCCATGCCCGTTAATCACAGAGATTATACCGGATGAGCTAACACAATCACACCTAGATACATCAATAGCCTGCAATGCATGGATATATTCTATGTTTATGATCCAGAGAATCGTCATGGTCAACTTTATGACTTTTTTCAACCATTATTGCCATAGCTTATGAATTATAAGAAATAAATTACCTTAAGTAGTGGACATCCTTTTTCAAGAAAACGCAATCCGTCATCACCCACTAAAGAGCAGCCCACCATATCGATAACCTCAAGCTTTGACAGAGAAGCTATAGATCTCAAAGATTCGCTTGTTACCTAATGATTCAAGATTTTTAAATTACATAAAAGATATAATTTGAAGAAGTAAACTCACAAATCAATTCAGGCTGATTGTTAGCTAAGGTAATGATGCAAAACAGAAAATTATAATGTCATTGACATGTTGTCTTGGAAATGGTGTTAAGAACAACATCACAAACACAAGGACATTGGTGTTTATCCACAGTCAATGGTGTTTATCACACAAACAATGATTATAAACATACACTCATTTTTTCCTTTCGTTCCCTTTCCACTCCAGTTTCTTCCTATCTGTCTCTTTCTTTTCATCCCATTACTTATCACAACTGTAACTTCTTCTCGTTACCTTTTCTTTTCCTTTCTCTCTCTCCTTTCCACCTCTCGATCTGGGTGTACATTTAACATGACTCGTCAAGGAACTTGTTTTTACAACACTATTGATTCCGGATTGCTCTAAACTTTTGTAAACCAAAAATATAATGTCTACCTCTCATGCAATCACCCTAAGCAAGAACTAACAAGGGTTACTTATTCAAATCATATAAAGAATTTAGTGGCTGCTTCCTTCAAAACCCTTCAGGAATCAGAAATTGGATTTAAAAACGTGTTTTTCTACCACCAATAACTAAGATAGTGAATGAAGTGGTTTGCTGAAGTCGCTATCCTGTCTCGTCAACTTTCTGACCTCAACCAACTTTCAATAACAGTGCATAAAGTTTCGCACAAGACTCAAATCTTTATACCGAAATGTGGTACAACTGACAGATAATCATTCCCTCGGAACATATGATCAGAATTCAATTTTCACGTTAGTGAGTGTAGAATAACATCTTACGAAAAAGGTTTCTTAAATGGAATCTCAATATCTCGAAAACTTAGTATTTGACTAAAGCCAAAGATAGTCCATATTTTCACCTAAAAATAAGACTCTAGCATGCACCATTCTCTCTCCCTCCATTTATGCATCATTGTCAAAGGAAAAATTATACTCATCCACCCACTTTCTTTTCCATATCATTTTCATCTCATTTTTTTCTGTCTCTTCATTTATTTTCATTTAACCCCTTATCATGTATATTCCTTTTCCTCTCTAACTTCTTTCTTTTCTCCCTATCCCTCTCCTGCATCCACTCCAAAATACGGGTAAACACTAATCAACACTCTTATCAATAATATACAATCGATTTGAAAGAGAAGGCAACAAACCTTGAGATATGACACATCCAGAAATTTCAAGTCCAGGCACTTCTTGCAGAGAAGATCAATCCCCAGATCAGAAATCTCCAAGCACCACTTCAAACTCAGCCTCTCCAATTTCTCACAACCAACAGCAATCTTTGCCAACCCAATATCAGTAACTCCCAAGCACTTATCCATGTTCAGTTCCCTCAACCTCGCGGCGCACGATAGCGCCGCGGCCTCTCTGTCCCCATAGCCCCAACAGTGGGACACATCGACAGCCTCCAACATTGGACACGCCCGAATGAGGATCTCCAAACCCGCGTGGCCCAACCCGGTGGCGCGACTCAGCACGAGCCTCCTGAGTCCCCGAGTCCAACTCGCCGATCCCTGACTCAGCAAAACCGACACAACTCCGTCCTCGATCCGCGGACACAGCGACAGGTCCAGCGTCTCAATGTTGCAGAACTTCTCCAGCAGCCCAAGCAGGAACTCGATTCGGAGGATCCGAATACTCTTCCGGCTCACCGACTCGACCCGAAGAAAGTCCTTGCACACCAGCCTCCACGGTTTCCGATCCGGCCCGAGCTTCTCCAAGATCCGGATGAGAAGGTCCTCGGTCAAGAGGCAGAGAACAGATTCCGACAACATTACGATTTCCGAAAATTTGGTAATTGATAAAATTTATTTTGGGTGGTTTTTGTTTTGACGTGGAATTAAAGGGGAGAGATTTAGGTAGGAACAAAGAGGAAGAGGAGACGAAGATGGAGAAGAGGGTGGTGGGTGCGTTTGGAGAGCGTGCGAAGTCGTAACCTGCAACGGGATTCCTCAGGGTTCATTGTTTTGAAGTGATTTTGTCAGAGTTTGAGTGCAAAATCAACAAGAGACACAGAAAGAGAATGAAGAGAATGGTAACAGAAAAAGATCAGATGTGGGTGAGTCCGTGGGTTTCCTCGGCTTCTGCTAAGGCCATGTCCTAGTACTGTGTTTCTTTGCTAAGCCCCTTCTGCTGCGTACAAAACTTGAAGAACATGCCACAAAATTTATGAAAATTAATTTAAGAGCTGTTTAATTTAATTCACAATCACATGGATGAATCATTCCTCTTTTTCATATTCAAACATATTTGTATAGTAAAGTGTGTTTTTAATGTAAAAAGAAATAGTGACCCACTCATGACTAGATAACTTTCTCTTCTCATTTTGCCATCTATTAACAATTTAAGACAGGTGATATGATTAAATTATATATTTAATTGCACTTTTATTTGAATAACGATATTTTAATTTATCATTTTTTTATTCACTTTTAATTTATTATTTTAATTATTTTTAGTTCAAAAGACATTTGACTTGTTGTACGAGTCATGAATTTTATTTTTTTTTTCATCTTGATAGTGTATCTTATTTGATTGTATCTTAAATAAATATTTCTTAAACTTAGAAGTTATATCTAAATTTAATGTCGGACAATTGATTTATGAAAAAGGATACAAATTTTTTGAGTAGGTTAGGTTTTGTTGAGGTTGGTGAAGTATTTACACATCATCCACTTGTCGAAAAGATTTTTTAACAATGACAATGTTAACCAACCACATTAATTATTGTATATATTTGATGAGATTTATTGCTAATAGTTTGAGTTTTTACTTAACTATGTTTCATTTCTACTCAAAAAATCTTTGTTGGTGTTAGGATACAGAACTAGAGGTCAAGCACATAATTATAATTTATGAAAGAGTCGTGATCAATGTTTGGTACATAAAATAGTTTATCAAAGGAAAGTCTCTTTATTTTCTCACAACATAAAAATAAGTCTTTCCTCCAATTTACTATTTTGGTTATGTTTTTTATCTTCATACATCTATCATTCTTCTTAAGAATCTCCTTAGTTTTTTCGAGGCATCAAACCTTAAATACATCCTTTTTGTTATGAGATGGTCTCCCAAGATAAATATGAGTTAAATAGGTTTGAGGTAAATTGATTCGTGACCTATCAACCAAAATTTTTATTATTGTTTTACAATTTTTTCATAATTTTTTTATTATAAATATTTATTATGTCATGTCATTTAACAAATTGATATTTTTAAGAATTAAAATATTGTTCAATAATATTTGAAAGATTTAGATGTCAATTTATTTGTTTGTACAATTGTACATACTTGAATAGACTTTGTTCGATACTATTTTATAAAAATATTTAATGTAAATGAGTTACAAATTATAACTACTTTGTAATTTAGATAAGTTCATATAATTACGATGCTTGACTCATCTTAAAAATACTTAGAAAGGGAAATTGGTTATATTGTTAATGTGTTTATAAGATGCACCTATAAAAAAAATTGAATATTAAGAACATAATAAATAAGAGTTATTTATTTATTATTGATCACCAAACTATAAAATTTATTATTATGTATATTCTTTTTATTTGTAATTAAAGATAAAATGTTATATTTTAAAAAAATTTGAATAGGAATAATGATGGAATTATTCACTAATTTAATGAACTTTACTAATTTATAATTTTTTTTTCCAAAATTTGTATTATGTTTGGATACTTTCATCTGCATTATTATGAGTAAGTTTTTCCTTGAGTTTTATGTAAGGATGATGTTTTATTTTAATATTTGAAGTTAAATATTATTTGAGTTTTGCTTAATAGGTTATTCTTTTAAAATGTTTTGAAATCCACACAAAAATTGATTCAATGATTAGATTATGGATGTTAAAATATATGGTTAATTAGACTAAATTCAAGATTGATTTATTATTAAAACGCTCTTAAAAATACCTTGGAAACTTATTATTTTGCTGAAGCTGATTATTCAATCTGAGGATTTGTTTCTCCAGTAAAAATAGGTTTGATTAGATTTATTTATTTATTTATTTATTACTTATTTATTTAATGAGTTTGAATGTTTATTATAAATATAAAATAAATATTAATTTGCATATTTAATTAATTAAGCTGTGAATTATCCATTTTATATTTCTTTAAGATTTAGTTTTTTTATTATCTTCGAATAGAGATAATTACCCAGTCGAAAAAAAATTTCTTTAATTTAAAAGAATTAACCAATCCCAAGAAAAACCTAGTGATGTTGTAAAACAAATCAAAACCTAGTTGTAAAACAAATCAAATATATTTTTGAGTATGATACTTGAAGAGAGATAGAGAAATATAAAAATGTAGATGTAAAATTTTTGTAAATGTTTCAGATATCGAAAATCATGAATAATCACATGAAGCCAAGATTATAGTTATAGAGCTCAGATAGATGTGGAAAAAATTACATTCCCAGACCTTAAAAAAGGTCTCATAATGAGCTGGGATTCACATTTATCATCACTGCGAACGAACCAAATCGAACCCAATCGAAGAATAGCACCAAACACAAAATCAAATAAAATCAACCTAAAAAAAAAAACTAAAAGTGAAGAAGAACACAACCACAATGAACGTTAAGCAATGCAAGTACCCACCACCACGGCGCTGCCTTGTTACTTTTCGTTATGAGAATTGCAATTGCGAAGCCGCAGAAGAGCATTTTAAAGAGAGCGCATGCTAGGGCTACACGGGAAAACAAAAGAAAACAAGTGCCACGTTCGGCCCACAACGCACAAAAAAAAACAAAAATGTAAACTAGTTAGGCCCATTAGCGGAGGCCGTTTCCAAGTGTTTGGGCCTTATTTCAATTCCATCAACTATGAGACCACCTTTCAGGTGCACACCTTCGACTTCCTTGAGGCACATTCTGACCTCTTCGTCTGAATGGGTGCAGAAACTCCCCAATTCAATCTCCGACCATTCCTCGTCTTCAAGCTTAGAAGGAAAACGAAAACAACATTTGGTGTCTGTTTTTCGACATGAACGTATGCAAACGGTTCCTTGTGATTTATGTTTGCCAACTTCTACCGACACCTCCGATGGTAACAAGTCTAAGCCATAAGCACGATCCGCGATTTTCACTTTCAAGTACGCTCCGTACAAGGTATTGGGAGATAACATTCCACTGTTTATGCTTCCCTTTATTTCCAGCCAGCTTATGGTTCTCAGTTCAGCTGCTTCTTCGAATCTACGCACAAATTTCAAAATGAGTTTGCAATTGGTAATAATTATGTGCCATTCATTGAATTAGGTAAACTTAGGTTGTGATTATTAAAATCACAAAGTATCGGTAGCGTTAGGACATGGCATGACACCTATGAAGAAATTGAAGTGGAAAGTTATAGTTAAAAGAGAAAAGAGAAAGTGTTTGATAATCGGAAAGATGATGATGATGATGCAGAAACAAATAGACAAACAAACCTTGAACCTCGGATGGGTTTCCAGGACCAATACAGAGGGCTGTTTCCCCATGCAATATAAAGTTGTCTTGCGCTCAACAGGTAACAAATTTTGCCACTTCTCTTCTCAATGGAGAATATCTGTTTGTAAATATTTTCATTTTTAATGATTCATCTTTTATAAAACCATATGATAAATTTTATTAAAAATGTTAAAGGTGATTTGTGCAACCACAGACAATGTCGCAAATATGAATTAGATAATTCATATTTGCTCCACCGCCTGAGGATACCCCATCAACCTTGAGCTTGCGACAAGTGTATTTAGTTGCAATTTCTACACTTTTATGTTATATTTTGGTGCTGCATTGATTTGTTAAGACTAGACCTTACTCTCTCTTGTATTATGTTTTAACTCTATCTTATTTTTTCATTTTATAAAATTAATTCAAAAAGTATTATTCTCTTCTTAATTGTTTATAGTTTAAGTATTTGAATAGATTAACAACTGCATTTTAATCGAAATATGAATAATGTTTTAAAGTGAACCACTTGTAAGAAAAACATTATTATGAACTTGCAGACTCAAACACAATTGACACTGTAAGCATAAAAGGGCCATGTGTTGTGTGTCTCAGAGGTGGGGTAGGGTGTGTTCATTTTATCCATCATTATCATACGTAAATAACAATTAAACCATCTTCGATTTCCAATATATTAATCATTTATTTTCTAACAACGTTTTGCATGAGTTGCAACTTGTAAAGACTCTAACAAATGTAGAAGGTTTTGGTAAAAAATGCAAACTCTTCGATTAGAGTTTACATTCGATCAAATTGTGGTTTTGCTATGAGCCTTTAGAATCTGCAGTCATGCAGTGAAACAAAACAAAGGGACAAACACTGAAGAAAATTACCTTGTTACCGTCGTCAATTGGTCGTGGATTACATAACATGAAAAACAGTTGTTTCTTTGAAGAACACGATAGTGAGGAAGACACAAACCTAGAAACAATTTGATGATAATTGGGTGGCAAAAACTTCTCCCACACAGCATCTGAATCTGCCATTGACTGCACAATGGAGGAGACCAGAGAGGACCTGCACAAGTCCTGAGGGGAAGTGAAGGATAAAATGTGTGCAAAGCAATCGTAGGGCAAAAGTTCCATCATCTGAAAACTCAAAGTTTATTGAAAGAAGAGTACCAAAATCAAAATTTTCAACGCACACCTACTTTTCACAATGAGCGAGTTGTGGTTTTTGTATATATATATATAATATAACAACACTCTGTGGACGAACATGGTCCAATGAATGAAATATATCGATAGTATGACGACATTTTTTTCACTCCCAACAACTATGTCAACATGGAGACAGAACATGACCACATCCAACACAGTACGACTATTCCTAAATTTGGAACTTGGAAGGCAACTTGAATCACACAGATTTGGCAAATTTTTAATTTTAATCAAACATCACATTATGTTATTTTTCATTCCAATAATAATATTTTAATTCATTTTTCTTAAATTACTTTTAACTTATTATTTTAATCGCTCTCTCAATTATTTATTTTTATTTTTTATTGATGTAATATGATAATTTAAAGATAATTGGAATGTTACTAGAGTTTTTTTTTCATCAAGTTTAATATACCTCTTTCGCATAATTTATGATCAGGTATTTTCGTTTTACTTTTTAATTTCTTAATCAACTTTTGTTTCACATTTATAAGTAATTTGTTGACGTACTCTTTTACAACAATAATATTTTTTTACAAACAAATTTTTAATAAAATTGACAAAATTATTAAATAAAATAATCTTTTATTTTTTATAAAAATAAAATAAACAAATTTTAGGACTTTTTTAATAAAAATAATTATTTGTCAAAATTTATCAAATCAAAATTTTGTTAAAATATTATTTTCCTTTTAGACAAATCCTTTTTATACATCACCCTACATAGTCCTTACAAATGACCCCGTACAATTAGTTGAAGTGGAGAACTTCGTTCTTCTCCGTCAAAAAAAGTCACATTTTTTTTTAATTTTGTTTTGAAATTTTTTTTTTAAATATTTACAAATTTTGTTGAGGAAAAAAATTTGCAAGAAATTACTATTCATTTTCTTGCAAAATATTTTATATAAAATACTTTTCGTAATAAATTTTGTAGAAAATATTTACAAATTTTATAATTTTGTTGAAAATGATTACCCACAAAAAAATTACCTGTTAATTAAAAATTTTAAAAAAACTTACAGAAAAAAATATTTTCTTGCAAATTTTTATAACAAATTTGTAAAGAAAGTCTTATATAATATGAGAATTTTTAAGTATTTAAAAAATTTTACATTAATATAAAATTATTTAATTATTTTAGTTTATTAATATATAATAAATATTTTTCATACTAATAAAAATATGAATAATTATTTTAGTTTATTATAATTATTATTATTATTATTCGATTTTTATAATATTGATAAAAAAATAATAAATGGTAATTTTTGTGGTTTTATCCACAGAACTACAATTTTTTTTTGAAGTTTTATGATTCTGATAATTTTTCGTATATACATATATTATTGAAATTTATAATTTTTTAATGTACATGTTATTATTAAATAAAGAAATTTTTGAAAGTTTTAATAAAATTCTCATTTGTATATTATTAGATTTTGACAAATTCTTTAAACAAAAATAGTTTGTCTTATTAATAATCACAAATCTTTTAAAATCCCAAATAAATACAAGTGATATTATACACGTCTTTTAATTAGGTAGAGATATTTCTCATCGAAAAAGCTGTTTGATTTTTGTTTTAGTTATAATAATCTGATTCATGGATGTGGTGCTGCTTCTAACTGTGTCACCACACAGAAGCGGTCAAACCGTAAACTGAAGAAGGGAATAACGGTTGAACCATTCGAAAACAACAAAACATGATAAAAATCAAGGAGCATGTTTGGGTCTAATTTCGATGCCTTCAATGATAATTCCTCCTTTCAATTGATAACTAACTTCCCTGAGATTCATCGTTATTTCTTCATCAGCTTCGTCAATGAAAAACTCTCCCAGCTCAATCTCCATCCACCCATCTTCTCTTTTCCAGGGAATCGAAATCACTTCATCTTCCTCTCCAAACGCCGCCTTTCCCATCACCTCTCTCCGGTTCCCATAAAACAGACTCTCCATCTTACACTTCTTCTCATCTTTGCAACCCAAATACGCTCTCCCTCTCTGCACTTTCTTTCCGATAGTAACCGATACCTTCGACGGAACAAACTCAACCCCGAATGCGCCATCACAGACCTTCATTATCAGATACGCCGCATATGTCGTGTTTGGCGTTAGATTCTGCGTCCTCATCTTCCCTTCTATTTCTAACCAACTTACTGTTCTCAGCTCCACCACCTCCGCAAATCTGCAAATCCTCGCAATTATATATATAATTCTCTCTCTCTTTCTTTCTTTTTCTTTTTTTCTTTTTTCTTAATAACTATTCATACACGTGAAACTAAATCATTAAATTACCTTGATTCAGGAAGTTGTTTCCAGCACCACATCATAGGGTGGCTGCTCCATGCTATTGCCAGTTCCCTTGCTGATATGATAAAAGATTTTTTACCTGAACATTTTTCCAATCTGAATATCTGCATGAATCATACACAAGATATAAGAGATTTAATACTAATAAAATCTGAGTCCATTCATATACAAAATTTACATCATTCAAAATTTTATGAGTCTTCTTCGTTCTAACTTTTAATAAATTTTTCTTTAAAATTGAGTATCTTTCACTTTGTTACAATCAAATCGTGACATATGAATCAGTACACTTTTTAAATAAAAAGAGTTATAGCGATGAGTGGTCGATTTTGCATACCTTGTTGCCGTGGTGAATGAGAAGAGGCTGGCAAAGAGAATAAAAGAGAAGTTTGTATGAAGAGAAGTTGAGCGAGAAAGGATTGACGGCGCTGGAGACAATGACCTCGTGATCAGAGGGCAAGAAACTTCTCCAAACCATGTCGGAGTCGGCACATGAGCGAAGGGTGGAGGAGAGCAGTGAACATAAGCATGCCTCTAATGGTGATGCACGTGACAAGATTTCAGAAATGCAATCTAGTGGCAAAGATTCTATTTTGGAGCAAGATCCCATGTTTGATGATGTTCGGTCCTAAAATCAGGAGAAGAGATAGTTTATTGGATAGGTAGAAAAGTTTGAAAAGAAGGGGTTTTCTGTTTTCTTTATACAATAAGCGTGGCACACCTTTTTGCAGTTGGCAGTAATGAAAACATGATGCGTTGAGCACGTGCACACGATTTGCAATATGTGTAGTCAAGAATTGTGGGTAGTCAGAGCATGTTCAGGGGAGAATGAGAATAGATAAGGTATTAAGGTAAGGTAAAGTAGGGTATAATTGGTATGACGATAAAACATTAACTCCATGGTGCTTTACTTTCGAGCACAAATTAAAATAAATAATGAAAAATACTTTATTTTTCATCATGATTTCCATAGAATATATTTAGGATTATGATCTTCGACAAATTTTTAATTAATAAAATTTGATAAAGTTTACTTTTTAACATACACTAAACATTTTTTTTCTCTTTTCAATTCATATTAAATTTTTATTTCATCCATTAAAATATTGTCATAGGTATTTTATCAAAAATTTGTTAATAAAATTTTATAAAAACATAATTTTTTATATATTTAAGGTAGAGTTAGTTCAATTTTCTTTTGTGTAATTTTGTCTGACTAACATAAAATTATCCTCAGCTTTTGTTGATTGAGATTTATATGAAAGTTGTAAATGAGGAGATGGTGGCTGCTATATGCGTTTGTTCACACACCTTTTTGAGAGTGAATGAGGCAAGTGATATGAATAAATTATGAAAATAGTCTGCAAATTAAATTGAATTATTTATTCTTTAATTTATTATGGCTTTTATATCTATAAAAAGATATAAAGAGATTTTCTATTTTGTATCCTAATTTCATAATATCAATTATACTCTTTATAATATAATTATTTATTAATTTTTTTAAAATTAACTGTTATTTTTATCTATTTTCTATAAAACTGTTTATTTTTTTTCCTTTTTTTATTCTTCAATAATTATTCTCTCTAATCATTTTATTTTATTTTTAATAAATATACATTTATTTTATATATTAACTTAATAATATTACACTATTATCACCTATTAATATAATATAATTTATATTTAAAAAATGCATACACAAAAATACAATATTACTTGTGTTTACGCTAATAATTTATAATAGTATATACAAATCCGTCTCTTTTTTTATCTTATGTTAAATATAGATAAATGACTGAGTAAATTATAAATGCACTAGTTATGAAAAAAAAATACATAATATTATGAAATAAAAAGATTAAAAAATTAGATTTAATATATTTTGTACATAAATCAAATAAATAAGCTACCTACTATTATAAAAAGATATAGGAGATTAATTTAAAAGAAAAGATATATGAGATTAATTTAAAAGAAAAGATATAAAAATAAAAATATTATCTCAGTTTTGAATTATTTGATAATCTTATGATATATTTGTTTAATAGATGTCATTATCTAAAGAAATAGAATTCTAATCTATAAAAATAAGATAATATTTGTTTTTACATTTCAAATACTCAATATAATAATACATTTTAAATCTTAATCCGTTGAAGACTCTTATAACTTAATTAATTATATTAAAATAAATCTATATTTTGTTTATCATGTGTAGTTTTTTAGACTCTTTATATTTATTAGTTAGTTTAAAAGTATTTTTTGGATTCAATTTCTTTCAAAATAAATTACAATATTTGCTATTAGTTGCTTTTGGTAGGTAGAATATTTTATGCCTAGTATATTTTACTATAGTTTAGCTTTTTCTATTAAAATATATAATATTGAACTTTTCTATGTTATAATCTAATTAAATAACACAAAGTAATAGTTAAATTATATTTTTTGTATGGTATTACTATATTTTACGTATCTAATAATTGAGTATAACTATTAATAATATTCTCTTATCTGATCTTTAATTTGTTTCAGAGTGATAATGATAATCAATCTTTATATTATCTATTTATTATTTATCTCCTAACAATTTAATCACCATTAATATGACCTTAACTTTTCAAATTATAGGATTGAACATATTAAAGCGTTGTTATTAACATTAATTGCTGCCTAGCATATTCCTACTACAACTACCATACGAATTCTTACTTCAATTACCATCAAAAAACTAAAATTATACAAACAAATATATGTCATATATCGATAGGGATCTTGAAAGCATTTAACGTATGCTTTGCAGTTATTTGAATTATTAATTAAATTACAGTTAAAATAAATTTTAATTAGTTTCCTTATTTGTTTTAAGAAATTTGACGATAAGATAATATATATCATAATAATATATTAATTTTCTATGTTTTAATTTAAATATTTACAATACTAACAAGATATATATATTTTCTGTAAATTTTCTTTTGAAAACTTCTTTTTAGAAAATATTTTATAAAAAAATTAAAAGAAATTGTAAAAAATACTTACGAATTTTATAATTTTATAAAAAATAATTATCTAATGAAGAAATTACATACCAATTAAAAATCTTAGGAAAATTAACAAAAAAAAAATTTCGTATAAAATTTTATAACAAATTTGTAAAAAAATCTCTTGAAATATAAGAAATTATAGTAGTGTTAGCTATTTTCAATCACACATAATTATATGATTAAAATGTATTTTCTCTCTTTTTTTAATTGGAATACACTATATTTTATATATCTTCAATATGTGGGATATGACCATTGATAATTATTTTCTTATCAATTATCTTATCTTGTTTAAGAATGATAATTAATCTTTAGTAAACATATCTTTAGCTATCTTTCTCATATTAAGGATGATTATTTCGAACTCATCAAGATTTATATATATATATATATATATATATATATATATATATATATATATATAATATGACTCTTGGATTTTAATACACTCTACAAGTGTAGCGAAATCTGAAAATATGGCCGAGTGGGAGAAGTTGAGCGTTCTTGGAGAAGGTTCATATGGCACGGTTTATCTTGTTAGTGTGCGTCTTCTAGAAGAACACAATTCAAAGTTCTTACTTTTAGCTTTGAAGACAAGCTCTTCTTATTCAATGCTAAGGGAGAAAAAAGTTTTGGAGTTATTATTGGGTTGTGAAGAAATTGTTCAATGTTATTTTTACAAATACATTGTTGAGAGAGGTTGTTTAACTTACAACCTTTTCATGGAGTACGCCCCTCATGGTTCTCTAGGTGATTTAACAAAGACAGAGTTATTATCCGACAAGGAAGTGATAGTCTACACTCACATGATTCTCAAGGGACTTTCTTGCATGCACGAAAAGGGAATTGTTCATTGTGATCTTAAACCAGATAACATTCTCCTTTTTCCTTCATCGGATGGTCGTGCAAAGTATAAACTAAAGATTGCTGATTTTGGATTGTCTAAGACTAGAGAAGAGACAAATACTGATTTAGGAGAGATCAAGTTCAGAGGGACACCCTACTATATGTCGCCAGAATTAGTTAGAGGTTTTAAGGAAACACCTTTAGATATATGGTCCCTCGGGTGCATTGTTATTGAGATGAGCACTGGACTTAGAGAATGGTGGAACTTCCAAACCAAAGACCAATTATTGTGGAAGCTTGCATTTTTCGAAGAAGCACCGAAAATACCAGATAAACTTAGTTGCGATTGCAAAGATTTTTTGGAAAAGTGTTTGATGAAAAATCCTGAACAAAGATGTGTTAGGAATCCAAGTGTGAGTCTAAGTTCCACATTGACCAGAAATGAGAAAGTAGAGCATCATATAAGGATCAAGGCCCATAAACCCATCGCCTTAAGGTTTTGGGTTGAGAGTGGTGTCAGTGCCTTATATGGTTGGGCTCAGGTCTCATTGGTGTTTGTTATCTCCCTAGTGAAACCCCCTCTGTAATCCTAACAAGTGGTATCAGAGCCGATGGTTAATACCGGCTCAGACGAGTGCAGTACCAGTATGGTCCTAGTATCGAAAGTCTTCCTGGCAAGAGTCCTAGGTAAGGGTTCCAGGTAAGCGTATCCCGTTAAGAAGAACGGCGGTACAGAAAAGGGCAGAAAAGGAGTACTCGTGGTTGGGCAGCCTCCGCTAGAGGGAGAGTGTACTGTGGTTGAAGGGACTCACCCTTGAGGGGGAAATTGTTAAGAATCCAAGTGTGAGTCTGAGTCCCACATTGACCAGAATTGAGAAAGTAGAGCACTATATAAGAATCAAGACTCATAAACCCATTGCCTTAAGGTTTTGGGTTGAAAGTGGTGTCAGTGTCTTATATGGTTAGGCTCAGATCTCATTGGTGTTGTTCTCCCCAATGAAACCCCCTCTGTAAAACCTGACAAGTGGTATCAGAGTCGATGGTTAAAATCGGCTCAGATGAGTGCATTATAGTCTTAGTATCGAAAGTCTTCCTGACAGTGTGGGTCAGGTAAGCGTGTCCCGTTAAGAAGAACGGCGGTACAGAAAAGGGCAGAAAAGGAGTACTCATGGTTGGGCTGAAGGGACTCACCCTTGAGGGGGAGATTGTTAGGAATCCAAGTGTGAGTCTAAGTTCCACATTGACCAGAAATGAGAAAGTAGAGCATCATATAAGGATCAAGGCCCATAAACCCATCGCCTTAAGGTTTTGGGTTGAGAGTGGTGTCAGTGCCTTATCTGATTAGGCTCAGATCTCATTGGTGTTGTTCTCCCCAGTGAAACCCTCTCTGTAAAACCTAACAAGATGGACAGCTAAAATGCTTCTGGATCATCCTTTTATTCAAAAGGAATATCAAATGTCATCACCTACGTGTAATACTTAGGATTAGATATAATCATTTAGTTGAATTCTTCGATGATTCTATTAGTATTGAAAATTTTGAGTAGATCGGAAATTCTTACATAGTACATCTTTTTATGTAAACTCACTGAGTAATGCTTGTGAATTCACTCGGTTGATAAATTTATAAGTTTGTTTATTTTATAAAATAACAATTATTTTAAAAAAATAGAAATAATGTGTGCCTTATTATCTCAATGTAGAACCGAATCTAAAAACCATAGTTCTGTTTAAAATACATGATCGGATCAGGTCAAAATAAACAAAATTTATTTAAGTGAATTGGATGGTGACAAATTCATTATTTAAAGAATGAAATATTGAAGAAAAAAAAATCATTTTATCAATAGAATTTTATAAACGAAAAATTTTATCAGCAAAATAGTATTTATTAATGAATTTTAACGAAAGAAATTTATCGGTAAAAATTGTGGATAATATAATATTTTTATTATTGATGGGTATTTTTTTTGGTAAACTTTGAGTGTAAAATGAATGCAAAGTTTGTTTTATGCTTTAATTATATCATAAAATTTGTTGGTAAATACTTTAGTAATGAAATTTTTTAAATTCATCAGTAGATTTGTCAATAGTTGATTTCTTAAAAATTAATTAATATAATGAGCGTCAATTTTTGCACTAAATTTAATGAAATAATTTTTTTAAATTAAATGGAGATAGATGAGAAAAAGAATGATAAGAAAAAGAAACAGCGAAGGCAACAATTATGAAAGAGGAACAAAAAAGAGCAAAAAAAGTACCAAATGCACCAACGGACAACAACACTAATGCCAAATGTTCTACAAATATTTTGTGAATGCTAATTTTTTTTATAAATATATACAAATTTGAGGGAATCAAACGCATAAAATTTAAAAGAAAAATCTTTTATTTATGTATTAATTTTATATAAAAGAATTTGGGGAGGAAAGCCCCTACTGCATAAAGAAACTTTGACATGAGAATGAGAGTGAGAGTAATGGTTACAATGACAATAAAGGAGAGAGAAAAATAAAAGGAAGAAAAGGAAGAAAAAAAAAAGAATAAGAGGAAGAAGAGAAAAAAATATGAAATTGTAATATTTATTGAAAAATTTTATTAACGAGAAATTTTCATTGATAATTATGACCGGATTTTGGTGTCGATAATTATTCATTAATATTTTATTCCATCAATAATAATTAATGATAAATTTTATCAATAAATTTTTAATCATTGATGAGTTTGTAATAATTTTATTTTATTGATGTTTTTTTTTTTATTACCAAACGTATGCAGTTTTCCCGGGTGAGGATAGAAGAACAAACAACAATAAAAAAAACCATGGATGCGTCGTGTTGAAAAAGAGAAAGAAAAAAAATGTGTATTATGTTATTGTTTCGTTTGTATTGGCGAAAGAGCAAGCATAACAGTGTTACAGTGGTACTGAAAGAGACTAGGAATGGGTAAGACATAATATTGCTTACAGAAGTTAACAATAGACGAAAATACAATTCAATTGCAATTCCGTAACATGAAAATGAAATAGAAATAAAATATTGATCTACTCATCAATTTGTATCTCACCTTCATTCATGCAAAAATTCATCTTAGTCAATCTATCACAAACTACAACTAAAAATATAAAATTATCTCAACTCGTTTGGCAAAAAATTACTTAGATTCATCCGCAATTTTGCAAACATATACATTAATGTAAATATTAAATAATAATTGAATTTATAAATCAAATACAAATATTGTTATTTGAAATTTAAGAAAAAAATATATCGATCATTTTCAAAAACCGTCGTTACTACTTTAATCACCGCTACTTTTGGTTGTTCGCCAACGGTGTTGCTATAGTCGTCGCTTGTATTGTTCCGCTTGTTATCGGTGCTGATATGTTTGTTGTGGGTGCTGATCTCCCTACCATTGGTGGTTTTGCGTTGGTAACCAATGTTGGTCTGTTGTGTTAATGCTTAAGGGCATCAAGTTAGGATTACGCAAAAATCACTTTCGAAAATGCTTTTTTCTTTTCCTTTTCAGTTAAATGTATTAGATTGATTGTTTCATGATTGATCTAATATGTCTTGATATATTATGATGGTAATGTTTCAACCATGGCTAGTACATAGAAGAATAGTAGGTTTAAATTGTTAAAATGTGACCAAACTCTTATTTTCTTAAGCCACCTTTGAGCACTCTTAGTATTATATGTTTATTTTGTGGACTTTGTATTACAGGCTACTGTAGATTTTATTTTGGGCTTTGTATGATGGACCATGTAGACTTTATTTTGGGCTTTGTATGATGGACCAAGTTGCACATGGTTGGGCCTTAGAGAACCCATTAGTGTAGAAGCATTTTTCATTGACTTTTCAAGTCAATGTGTGCCTAGAAGGGCAACTTGGATGGTAAGAGAGACTTATCTCCTTTGGGAGAGAGTGACCATGTGTCATGCTCTCAATGGAGAGGTTCCCTCCTAATGGTCATATGACACTATGGGAATGAAGAGTATTTTTCACCTTTTTGAGTGGCCACATGACACTCTAGAAATTGAGTATTTTCCACCTTCTTGAAGGGTCATGTGTCATGCTCTCATTGGAGATGTTTTCTAGTGACCCTATGACATTCTAAGAATGAAAAGTATTTTTCAACTTCTTGAGTGACCACATGACGCTCTAGGAATGAAGAATATTTTTCCACCTTCTTGAGTGACACACATACTCCTCCTATTGGAGATGATTCATGTCTTGGATTCCAAGCTAGCCAAGTAAGAGTTTTTAGGGTTTTGCATCTCCAAATTTGGAGACACCTTAGTCTATTAATTGAGGTGTCACCTCCATTGTAAATTCACTTTGAAATTAATAGAGTTATGCCGGCAAATTATTTTGTGTCTTCATACTTGTCTCCAAAGTTTTGGCTAAGACATCCTATGTGATCTCTTCTGGTAATCATTCCTTGAGTGTAGACCTCACCTCACTTGAGAACATCAAACCACACCATCCTACTTACCAAACCATAAGAACTAAAAGTATCATTTGTTTCTGTTCAGGTTTCCACGCACCACTTTACACCATGGACTTTATCTTCTAGCTTTGGAGCATTCTTACTTAAGAATAATTAATATGAATTTAAAAATAGAAATTTAAGATTTTAAGACAGTAAAAATATAATAATAAAATATGTCATCATCTCTTTGTTAGAACACCACCCATGCACAATGTAAATATTCAAAATATTTGACCTTAATTAGGTTTTAACGATTAATTTGGTTCACATGAGACAAAGGTATACTGCACTTGTGATGATTTTTGTAGAAAATTGAAGGTAATTGGAGATGGTGACATTATATACATTAATATTGAAGTTGAAGCCTACGGGGAATTGACTAATCAACGTGTATTGTTTTGTCTCAATGGAAATAGTGAAGCTTCTTGTTACAGGATTATCACTCCATTCAAACTTTATGATCCTTATACAACTATTTGTTTATGTCATATTTTACCGGTCAATTTTTAAAAGATATGTTAAAATGTCAAATCTTCTTTGCGCATATATAATTTTTTTTTTAAATAATAATTATATAAAATATACTAAGATTGAAAAATAATATTTTTATTAATATATTCATATAAAATAATATGTTTTTTATTGTTCTGTTAATATATCAACATGTCATTACATATTTATAAATCGATAAAATGTGAGAAAAATATATGATGTTAAAATTAAAAAATGGTAATATTTATTATATGTTATAATTTATGATATTTTGATGCGAAGCTTAAATTTTAATTTTATAAATTTATATGGATGTTTTATATTTTTTGTTAATATGATTTCATATATTATACTATTATTATATTCATATTACTTATTTTTGCTTTATGGTTATTTTTCTAATTTTCATACTTGAAAACCTTTTTTTTAATCCTAAACGTACCATCGTTTATTTTTTTTTTCTCTTTGCATATGTATTTGATTTTTTTGTATTTACTTTTGTTTAAATATTACAAGTAGAAAAGAAAAATTATAACCATGGAAACTAAATAAGAAATTACATCCTATATTTTAATGTTATATGTAATATATATGTTTTGTATATAAATATATTAATCTAACGTCTATTCTTTTAAACTATGATGCCCTGATACTTCAACTTGAGTCACGTATACGTGTTCGATATTTTAGGATACTTTATTAATGAATATCTAATTTATAAAGTCGTATACAAGAAAATCTTTTAATAATGATTAATTTTAGTGACAAAAAATAATTAGTCATGATAATGACCAATTTAGGTACCAATTTATAAATTAAACATATTGACAACTAAAATAGTTCAAAAAATTATAATTGGTCCCTAAATTGGTAACTAAGATAGTTTCTATTATAAATTGCTTTATAAATTGGTGATTAACATTAACTACTAAGATTTTAATTTGGATTCACATAATAACAATCATATATTTATTATGTTTTTAAGAATTATTATATATTTCTCAATATTCATATATCACGTATCTATTATGTATCATATCCTATTATTTTAAAATAAATGTATTGACGTATCGGATACGTGTCATATCCGATATAGTGTCGTATCTGTGTATCATAGCTTTCAAGTAATTCAATTGATAATTTTTTATAAATTATTCTCTTTTACATCTTCAAATTTCTTATTGAAAATATTCTAGATTGAGCTTAATTATGTTCATAAAAGTGTAATTATTTTTCAATTTTATTGATTTTTTACTTTTGTTTTTTGTTTTTGTCACGGATATTACTGAAAATTACAAGTATACATAATAGGCTATCTCCATTACATAAACTAATTTTTAGAACTAAAATAAACCATCATTTAAAATCCTACAACATCCAAAACTCCAATTATATTTAGTTAGTATTGAAATAAAAATCTTCATTTTTGCGCCCACAGAAGAGGAGTTTCAGTGTTCATGGAACTAGTTTTGTCTAATTCCTTGATTCCTTTTATTCTTACATTCAATCAAAAGAAAAGGCACATCAAGAAGGGATGTGATGTGCCTCACCTTAATGTTCACTTTTGATGACAAAAAACATTATGTTCATACAGACTTAATGTTAATGGAAATACATTAATTAAAACCTCTTATTTTGATAATAATGAATAATATTTTATTATTTAAATTGACTAAAAGAATGAGAATAATATGTGATATTCATACCATGTCCTCATCAAATTACCAAATTCAAACTTGACTGACATCATAGTTATCCTTTAATTTTTCTCTTTTGACTGTTTAGTTCTAAATGACAAACACGTTATTTATATATATTTTTATTTAATTTTTAAATATACCTATTCGATGTATAAACTATATCACATACTTTAGTAAAATAATATTAATTTCTAGTTTCTTAGTTTAATTTTTTTTTTATAAATTATCGACTCATAAGTCTTGGAATATATTTGACGTGGGTTATCTAAACCATTAATTTGTCTCATAAGTCATTATTTTTAATCTAATTCAACTTGTATCCTGCACTATTGAAACAAGATTTTTCATTAAAATTAAAAAGAACACAAGTGCGATAGTAGCGAATCACGCTCATGTCATTCTCGTTTTTTCATAGGCTATGACTGTGTCACTTGTTTTCATACGGAGTTGTTATCTTTATCCAATTGCTTAATTATTTAATGTCAGTTACTAATATGATCGTTACTCAAATTTTGTCCTAACTAGGATCACACTGCACTTATCTTAATACTTCGTTATTACAGTAAACATTTAAAACAATTAAGTTTAACAAAAAAAATTATTATATCTGAAATATATATTTTTTAAATAGTCATATAAATAGTTATGCATAACGAGGTAACACATTTAACATTTACAGCCCTAAACCAAACATGTTAGGAAGAATTCTGCAGCATTTTGAATGATGAGTTGAGTGCATTTGCAGGTATATACACACACACACACACACATATATATATATATATATATATATATATATATATATATAATATTACCTTCAGATTTAATCTTTTGCTTCTGAGTAGAAATGTCAGAAAGTTTTTGATTACTTACCACCAAAGAAGACTGATCCAGAATCTAACAACCACCTAATCGAGTAGAGTGATCACCATTTCCTGAGTCATGATGATAAATTTACGCCTAAACTCAAACTATATTATGATATTACTCACCTAACTATCAAACTCTTTTACAACCACACGTAAACTATGTATTTGTTCCTTCTTTCAACTTTTACAACAAAAATAGAAACCACTGTTCTACACATTTTTTAATTCTTTGTTGTGAGGGTTAAACACATAACCGTTATGAGTGCGAGAAAGTGCAGACCCACCTCGCACACACTGTCTGCTACACACTCTTCTTTGAATTTTCTGCCATTATTATTCCTTTGTTTCCTTCTTCCGTTTCACACTTTGCCCCATACTTCTTTTCTGCGTTTGGAACCCAATCAATTACACACAACGTAACAAAAACACACTCAACATCATTACTCCCACCCCTTCAAGGTATAACTCGTCAAAAACAAAGACAACAACCTTCATCATTCTAACAACATTACTCTCACTGTTTCCTCGGCATCACCGAATCGGACCACCCCATCTTCGTTACCCAATGCCGCCACGTCAAACGCCCTTCTTCATCGTGTTTCTATGTTTTTTCAATGCCTGTTCTTCTGTCTCCGCCACCCAATTTGACTTTGGAACCTTAACCATGAGCACATTGAAGCTTCTCGGTGATGCCCATTTGAACAACAACACCGTCAGTCTCACCGGCGACCCCGCCGTCCCGAACTCCGCTGCTGGTAGAGCGCTTTACTCCGACCCCGTCAGATTCCGGCAACCGGGGTCCCCTTCTCCGGCGAGCTTTGCCACCTTCTTCTCGTTCTCCGTCACCAACCTCAATCCATCCTCCGTCGGCGGTGGCCTCGCGTTCGTAATCTCGCCGGACTCCACCGCTGTCGGCGATTCCGGTGGCTTCCTCGGTCTGCAAAACCCCGCCGCCGCCACAGGCGGGGGCGGCGGGTTCGTCGCTGTTGAATTCGACACCCTGATGGACGTGGAATTCAGCGACATTAATGGAAACCATGTGGGGTTGGACTTAAACAGCGTTGTTTCGGCTCAAGTTAGCGATTTGGGAGGCGTTGGAGTGGATCTTAAAAGCGGTGACTCGGTGAACGCGTGGATCGAGTACGATGGAAACAGCAAAGGGTTGCGCGTGTGGGTCTCGTACTCGACTGTGAGGCCGAAAGATCCGATTTTGAAGGTGGATCTCGATGTCGGTATGTATGTTAATGATTTCATGTATGTGGGGTTTTCTGGGTCTACCCAAGGTAGCACGGAGGTGCACAGCGTCCAGTGGTGGAGTTTCAATTCCTCCTTCGATTCCGCGGCCGCTCCTGCCACCACGTCAGCACCCTCCGGCACTTCAGCACCTGAGCAGAAGGAGAGTAAGTCTTCTAGGAAGGGTACTGTGGGGGCTGTTGCTGGGGTGGTGACTGCTGGGGCTTTTGTTCTTGCTCTCTTTGCTGGTGCATTTATTTGGGTGTATTCTAAGAAGGTGAAGCGAATGAAGAAATTTGATCACTCTATTGAGTCGGAGATTATCAGAATGCCTAAGGAGTTCAGCTACAAGGAGCTGAAATTTGCCACTAAGGGGTTCAGTGCTAACAGGGTCATTGGACATGGCGCTTTTGGGACTGTGTACAAGGGTGTGCTGCCTGAGAGTGGTGACACTGTTGCGGTGAAGAGGTGTAACCATAGTGGTCAAGGTAAGAGTGAGTTTCTGTCTGAGTTGTCAATAATTGGGAGTCTGAGGCATCGGAATCTGGTTCACCTTCAAGGTTGGTGCCATGAGAAAGGTGAGATTTTGTTGGTGTATGACTTGATGCCCAATGGGAGTTTAGATAAGGCTTTGTATGAGGCTAGGATGCCTTTGTCATGGCCTCACAGGCTAAAAATTTTGCTAGGTGTGTCATCTGTGTTGGCCTACTTGCATCACGAATGTGAAAACCAGGTAATTCATAGGGACATTAAGACTAGTAACATTATGTTAGATGAAGGGTTCAATGCTCGGTTAGGCGATTTTGGTTTAGCAAGACAAACACAACATGATAAGTCTCCTGATGCCACTGTGGCTGCCGGAACAATGGGGTACCTTGCCCCAGAGTATGTGCTAACTGGTAGAGCAACTGAGAAAACTGATGTGTTTAGCTATGGTGCGGTGGTTCTTGAGGTGGCCTGTGGGAGGAGGCCTATTGAGAAAGATGCAGCTGCAAATGGTAAAGTTGGGGTTAGCAGCAATTTGGTGGAATGGGTTTGGAGTTTGCATCAAGAAGGTAAGTTGCTAACCGCAGCTGATACAAGGCTTCAAGGTGAGTTTGAAGAAGGGGAAATGAGGAGAGTGCTCTTAGTTGGGTTAGCTTGTTCACACCCAGATTCAATGGCAAGACCAACTATGAGGGGTGCGGTTCAGATGCTGCTCGGTGAGGCTGAAGTGCCTATTGTCCCTAGAGCCAAACCTTCTACTAGTTACAGTACTTCTCACCTCTTGTTGAGCCTGCAAGATAGTGAATCTGACTGTAATAATGCTATGATCACCATCTCTACCTCCTCCTCAGAGAACAGCCTCAGTGGCAGACATATACTCTGATACAACTCTAGAGTGCATCTTGCCATTTTTTAATTATTTACCCAAAATGTAGATAGACCGATATTTATTCTTTGGTTGATGTATGTAAACGTCAATAACATTACAATTAAAGGCCTTGAGAAAGGAAAGAATTTTGGGGATTGAGCAATTTTGCCTGTAGCATTCACAGTTTGTAGTAGAGTGATTCTGTTGTACATTTTTTTGTATTAAATTAAATGGATCTTGATGCAGAGAAATGCAAGATGCTGGTGTTGAATTAGAGTGTTACATGCAATCTAGGGAAGGTCGTTGGTTTGCATATATTGTTGTTCACTTGTTCCACTTCTAATTCGTGTGCAGTAGATCAGAGCAAGTTGGAATCAACTGACTGATGCTAAACAGCAATATCTCTGTAGCCTTCCTTTTTCTAGAAATCCAGGATTTGTACTATAAAAATTGGCAATTTGATTCCCTTTTCTGTTTTGATGTAATCTATATTTTAGTATCATGCTGAGGCACCAAGTCTTTTTCAAATTTGTTAAATTCATTTGAAGAATTTTATGTAAGGATACATATCTATTCAATAACAGTTTTTTTATCCTGGAACCTGACTGGGAGCTTCTGCATATAGCTAATAATATGTTACATATGAACTCCTGCTGCCTTATACAACAATCTAGAGTAAGGAACCATCACCTAATTTTCAATTTCAACTTTGTAATTAATTTCTAGTGTACTCCTTGTGATACTTTCTTGAATCAGCACTGTTCTTAGCCTCACATTTCAAGGTGTTTTTCTCCTTGTTTAGGTTGCTATCCATGCTTCTCTGTGTGATACTATTACAACTCACTCACCATGGCTGCAAGTCTGTCATATTGACTTTTTTTCCAATTTTTGGATTGTGACATTGGACCTGCTTTGTTGGCACATAAGAGTGAGAATCATTTACTACTTCAGTCTTTCTTTTTTAATTTTTTTATTTGCTTTGTGACTAGAACGTTCAAGTTGTGTGATCATGGTGTAAGTGTAGACATAGATCTAGCACCCTTGTAAAGGATTCTATGGTAAATAGTGAAAAACAACAAACAATGCCATTTTTCTAACAAATAGTTATTTTTTGTCTTGTCACGTGTTTTTGTTTTTCAAATTTATCAAGATAGGGAAATCATCCTAAATGAGACTCCCCATTTTATTCTAACTCTTAACATTGTTATGTTCAGCATGACTTGAATCTGAGTTTGCACACTTTTGTTTAGTATTCAAGTAATACCTCCCCTATTATACAGAATACAGTTAGTCTTTTAAGGCATACTGTGAGGAAGAGTTGTAGCTTTTGACAACTATGGTAAATAGGTTTCATTCTCTCATAAATTTTTGGGAGACATCGCATAATTTGAACTTACAACAAAAGGATTAGGACAAGAAAACATGGTTTTGAACAAATTGTAGAGAAGATAAATATAGTCCATGATTCACAAAACAAAGTGACCCAGACTTACATAGATAATGGGGTCTAGAATTTTGCCTCGGATCAAATTAACAACCGAATCTGATAGATAACTGGCTTGACTCAATCAAACGTACACACTGCCCAAATTATATATTAAAAAAACTACAAGGCAGGGATAGGCACAGCACACTCTTCAAGCTAACTCTAGCAAACACCATTCATCTTGTCATTGAGCTTCTTCCTCTCCAACACAAACTTCTTCCAAACCGCAGTGATTTCCCTCTGTGTCTCCAGAGCACTCTTCTTAACCACTTTGCCATTTTCTTCTGTGTTGACTGCCACAGTGGTGCTACTTATAACCCTTGCTGGAAGGCCATCAAGCTCATGCAACACCTTTTCCACATCTGCCACGAGACGCTCTGCAAGGGTTCTTGAGAAGTCTTCTCTGTTGTGTTTGATAAAATACAGATGAGAAAAAGTTAGAAGAGAAATACTTTATTGAAAATATGAGAATGAGAATTTGCATATCGATTTATTAGAAACTTGTTCAATATATAGAGTATAATATTTCATGATATAAGGAAAAATAAAATCTAATATGTATCATCATAAAACAGAATATCTGATAATAATAAAAGAGAATAAAATATATGATATCTTTAGAGTATAATTGAAACCAGAAGATGTATGATATTTTTATCACCTGATGACAACACGAAGCACCGTAACGTGTTGAGCATCTGGGGGCATGGTGTATGCTGGCACAATCCATCCAAAACGTCTCAGCAGGTCAGAGATTTGGAACTCGTCAAAGTGGGTGTGGTCTTTCAGGGTGAAAGCAACCAAAGGCACACCATTGTCTTTGGACACAATGGAAAACCGACCTGTCTTCTCGAGTCCCTCTTTCAGCACCAACATGTTGTCTCTGCAATTTTCCATCACGTTTCTGTAGCCCTGCACACACATTCACAACATCAAGTCTTTACAGAAATATGTTATTTCTATGAGAAATGCTAGGAACACTCTTTTGAACACACTATCCATTATTAGTTGAAATGTACATAATCAAAATTAAAAACCATAAGTGAAACTCATTATATAAGAAATAAGACCAACCAAATTTTGGATTTTCAATAAATTTCAACTGTAAAAGAGAGTTCTAACAGAATGTGTTACAAGTAAAGTAATCCTCTTTTATTCATTTTTGTAGTGTGAATTAGAGGGATTAGAGTAACACTACTGCCATTATAACTGGGTCTCTTGGTTAAACGTATTACCTCATAACCGAGGCGAATTAGTTGGTAGTATTGAGCAATGACTTGGCTGGAACCTGCATTGCGTAAAACCAATGAATGGTGGAGGTAAGAAATTGTAAGTAATATAAAACTTCTTGTTGGTAGGTAATACTTAGATAGACTAAAACAGAGTAATTCAATTATGTGTTACCTTTGGAGAAGTTAAGTGTGAAGGTGGGTTGATCAGCTCCGAGATAGTTGATATGGAAGATGAGTTCTTCAGGCAGGTCCTCCTTGGTCCTCCAGATAACCCAACCGATTCCAGCATACACCAAACCATACTTGTGTCCACTAACATTGATGCTCTTCACTAGTGGTAATCGGAAATCCCACTCAAGCTCTGGGTAAATAAATGGGGCAATGAATCCACCACTGGCTGCATCAACATGAATAGGAGTGTCCCACCTACCAAACAATTTCACATGTCAGTTCAAAAATCTGCATGCATTATCGGAACAGAAAATTTCATACCCTCAATCAATCAGATTTACTGAGAGGTTTATAAGAAGATACTAAAGGAAGCTGCAGCATATTCAATCTAAACATGGTGTTTAAAGCAAGGAACATTTAAAAATAGGGATAGTAAAAGAGAAATAGTGGTACCCAGTTTGCTTATTCTTTTCGATAAGAAGATCATTGAGGCGTTTGACATCCTCAAACTCTCCATTTAGTGTGGAACCAAGGATAGCAGCAACACAAATAGTGTTCTCATCCACCAATTCCACAGCCTGGTCAGGGTCCATTACATAGTATCCATCACGCAGCTTCACTTCCTTCAACTCCACCTCGAAGTACCTTGCAAATTTCTCCCAGCAAACCTTCACATGAACAGAACCAAAAAGTCATACCAATTCCACATTCAACAAAGCAAAGCTAGAACTTATTGCATGTCAGTGATGTTCCTGAAAATGAAAACTTTTGAAGTCTACCTGAACGTTGGCTCCGGTGACAATGTTGGGTTTGTCATAAGGCTTTCCCTCTGCTTTCCTTCTGTTTTGCCACTTCCTTTTGAATGCCAATCCAGCCAACATTATGGCTTCTGATGAACCGACCGTGCCAACACCAACAGCAGCTTCAGATTCTTGTAGTGGTGCATTAAAAAGATGAGCTATCATGTTCACACATCGATTCTGCATTCATACAAGAAAGAAATGAAACTCCATACTTTTCTCAAGTCTCATGTAATCCTGCTATTTTTCTAATGCAAATTATAGTCTTACAGTTGCAGCAGCTGTGGAAATCATAAATATAAAATATGTTTAATCTTCTTCAGAATTGGGAATGTTACAAACTTTAGTTTTTAATTCAAATACTTCAAAATCACTTTTGTAATCTACATTTATCATTTACATTTAATTCTTTGCTATTCTTATAGACTAAATTCATATATATAAGAACTGAAATAGATGTTTCTAAATATGAAAAGTAAATAATAAAGTCTATTTTATTTTATGGAATAGATAAATCATTAAAACTATAATTTTTTAAATAAACTTTACTTTCAATGTGTTTCACTTTCTGTCATACGGACTTTTCCTAGAATGAAACACTGATGGATTTAAAAAATATTGGTGAAATTAATCTGAATTGTAACTTACAGACACTCTTATTCAACACGATCTAGTTCATTAAAAGTGCAACCTTCTACTTCAGATCAAATGTGTTTATGTTTTCTGAAATTGTTTTAAACTTTCTTTTTGACTTTTAAAACATTAGTTTTTGTCTACGTACTATTTGAAATGAAAAATAAAGCCTACTTTTAACATAAATGAAAAATAATTACCTTTAAAGTTTAAAATTGGTTTTCGACTTTTAAAACATTATATATTAGTGAGTTTTAACAAATTCTTATTATTAAATATTAAATTATTTTTTATATTTAAAATACAAAAAAGTGATATCTATAGTGAATTAGTTAAATAGGCACAATAAAATGCTACATAGCGCACCGCCTGTATTAATCTTCAAATATGCATTACACTGTTTTTTTTCAAAGGTGGAGTATCATTAATTTAAATTATATATAATTGATCAGAGGAAATTGTAACTTTTGTCTTTTCTAAAATCATATTTTTGGTACTATGATAAGATTATCATAATATTCTCATTAAATTATTTAATTTAATGTGATAAATAATTAAAATTTCTGATATAATATCCTTTTTTATTTCAAAAGTTCATTTTTTTAAATTATTTATAAACACACTTCAGTTATTACTAAAAATCATATTTTCTATAATTTATTATTCTCTAAAACGGGGAAAAAATATTTTCTTATACTAAACATGGTTGAAAAGGTAGCATGCCTGTCCCCATCATAACACTGCATGTGAAACTTTCAAACATACAATTAATTTCATGAAATGGGGAAGCAACGATCGTGAGTAGACCTCAACTTTTTATTTTGTTTCACTTCCTTTCGATTAAATAAATAAGCATAATTGTTTAAAAGGTTTATCTTCTCCTTTCAATCATGCCATTAATTTTCATCAAACTTTATCATCATAAGAATGGCTCATTTCAAGAGAATACTGAAAGCCCATGCGTGTCTGTAAATGATTCAGAGCAAAATATCACTAGTAAAATAGTACCATTTTGTTTCAATACTTTCTGTAAAAAAAGTTCAAGTCAATATCTAAAGAAGACTATTTGAAGTACTTTAAAGTGATATTTTTAAATAATGAAAATTTTAAAATAAGAAAGTATCATCTTACCAAATCATTTATTAGTTTCTTTTATAATTCATAAATTCTTTTTATTGATCATTTGAAGAGGTTAAAATTAACTATATAATTGAGTTCATAAGTTGTTGATCAATACCTAATATAGGTTTTTATACGAAAATTGGAAAGAGAAAAAAGAATATTCAGAGCTTTTGAAGAGAAACATCCCCGTGGGTTTTCTGAAGACTTATTTTCCTACCAGAATTAAAATCTTACCAAAAGTTCTTTTTTTTTTCTTTTTGCTGTGCAGACACAGAAAAATATCCCGAGGGTCTCTTTCAAACACGTGCCACCCAACATTATCAAACCATTAGTTTTGTATTTTTTTTTTCTACGTCATTCACATTTTCTTGTGGTCCTTCAAGTTCCAATTACATACGTATGTACAAAATTACATTTTCTAAAATGCTTCTTTCTATTCCTCTTGTTAAAAAGTATAGTGCAACCGTTTAAATAATATATATATATATATATATATATATATATATATATATATATATATATATATATATATATATATATATATAAAGCTCTTGTCAACCAAATATAAAGAAATAAAATTGTAGAAAAAGTGTGATCGACAAATTGTCGGGGAGGAAAAAGCTAAACAAAAGGGTTTTGATGATCTGTAAGTACATAAAGTCACGAACCAGAAGAGACTAATTACATAACCGACAAAAACCAAACAGAAATGAATATTCTAATAATAGCAAACAAAAACAACAAGTCTCTTTCTCTAACCTCAAACATTTCTCAGCAAAAGATTCAATTTTCGTAAAGCTGATATTCTTTAAAGAAAAGAAATCCCTCTATAAATTATTTTTTTTAAACAAAGAAGATAATTAATCATTCATTAAAAAGAGTAAAATTAATTAATTGTACAACATTTTAAAATTAATTAATAAGGTCGGCGTGATTGTTGCGCGTGATGGAGGAGGAAATTCTAATTAACTAACGGATACGGCATTTGGAAGACCAATCAAAACGGGAGAAAAGGAGTGATCTGAAATACATTTCAAAATGTCCACATACATGCAAATTTTGTTTTCAAGTTAAGCAAAAATAGTTTTAATACAATTTATTTTAGATTTTAATTATGTAGAAATAAAAATTTTCAATATTTTAAAAATTAAACGACTAAGATCATACAACTTTTTATTAATAGTATAGTCAAATTAAAAAAATAAGAAAAAACAACTAAACCTAAAATACATTGATTATTATGTAAGTCAAATCATGACACGTTGTTGTTAGCAATAAAGTGAGTGCTTTTTCATAGTTAATGAATTAATTTTATGTATACATTTATAGTAATGCATAAATAAGTTAAAATGTTACTCACGACGAGCTATTAATTTATTTTATCTCACCTGTCGCAAATAACGATCCGTTTAATTGAAAATTTTCATATAAAAAAAATAGTGTGTCCAAAACTGAAAATATAAAATTATAAACAAAGATCATGTGCTACAGTAACTTATTTAAAAGAAAAATTTACTAAACGTAAATTGATTTTTCAAACATCTAACTTATTCTACATTGAAAACATAACATTTTTAAACACTCTCTAGATGAAACACATAATAAAAAAATAAAAAACGTGAATCTCACATCAACATTTATTTTCTACCAATCCCTCAAATTATTCATTATTTTTCTTTGAAACATAGATCTGCTTTGCTTCACAAGTACTTGTGTTTTTTATTTTTGTTATTAGAACAAAAAGAAATAAATTTCAAAAGTCACATTTAAAGCAAATTTAGGCAGTTATTTTATTCAAAAAGTCAAACAAAACGTAACCACCCCCACTACCCAACAATTTGTCAATTTCAATTTTTAATACTGCGAGGTAAAGAGTGAAGGAAGGTAGAGAGTTACCTGAAGCTCAGTGGTGACAGGGTACTCATCCATGTCAACATAGTTCTTATTGATGGAAGCCATGATGAGTTTATCACACTCAGGTTCCATCCATGTCGTCACAAATGAAGCCAAGTTCAACCTCGGGTTCCCATCCAACATCAACTCATCGTTTATGATCTGGTACGCTGCTTCCTTTGGAATCGACTCCTCCGGCATCCTGAACCTGTTTCGTCTCTCCAAATTAACATTAGTTTCAGATCCACACCAAACAAACAAACTAACAAACTATCATAGGAATTTTATCATACACATAAAAGGTGTGAAAATTCAGTTTAATGTGCGGAAAGAAAATACGCAATATGACATGCCTGGGAAGTGAAGTTCTGACATAGCGAGAAGCGAAGGTGGAGTGGACGGAAACGTCGGATTCGGATGCGGTTTTGGAGAGAACCATATCGGAGAGGAGAAGAGTTTCAGAGATTGAAAGCTTAAGTTTGAGAATGGAGAATGCAGAATTGAACACATAGGGAAGTGTGGACTTTGGAGATATTTATATAATACAAGTAGGTGTATGTAATTCTTCACCCAATCAACGCACGACAAATCAGATATAATTATTGTATCTAGATGTAGTAAAATGAGTACTAATTCAAAGTAGGCGTTGCAATGCAATCAATACATTTTAGTTAGAGCATTATCTTCAAACACATTTTTACTTTATACTAATTATTAAATTTTAGTAAAAGTTAGTGTTAAATAATTTATAATTTCTATAGATAAAGTTTTTTTTCTTTTTGATACTTACTATGTGTGTGTGTGGATAATTGAAAAGAGAATATTAAAAGTAATTATTATAAAAAATAAAACTAATATTAATACTAAGTGTTTAAAATAAAACAACTCATTGATTTTTTATTGATATATAATTATTTGAAGATATCTTATATTAAAGAGAAAAAAAAAAGGATTCTTATTACATAATAAAACATCAGAACAGAACATTAAAAAGGAACGAGTTGTAATTGGCTTTTATATTTTTTATGGAATGAGTATATATACTATTGTATAACACCATTGCGTAGAGAAAACGGTAAGACGAAACTTTACTTTGTTAAAGGATGAAACCATGGTAGGTAGAAGGAATAAAGTAATAAAACCAATTTTGGACAACCATATACTATGAGAACATTACATTATCTTAGTTATTTTCTTAGTTTATCTATAAATGTGAAAACAAAAGTTAGTAGTATATTGAACATAATGTACCTTAGTTCACCTCATAAAGAAACTTTATACATAATTCGAAAAATATTAGTTGAATCGATAATAATATATTATCGTTTATGCATAACATAATTAATTAATTTTGAAAATTTTCAAAACCAAAATTTTACTAAACCGTAATTAATTTTATTCATTTTCTCCTATATGTGTTTACTGGTGTTATAATAAACATCTTGCACATATTTAAAAAGGTAAAACTAAAATCGAACCTCAAAAAATTAGTTTTTCTTGTTGGGGAAATAAAATAATACTTAATTTCTCTCACATTCCTTAATTGTGATTGATCTAGAAGCGTAGACGTTATTTGACTAGACCATTTCTCGTTACTACCACGCGTTTACATCGCTTTCACGTTCAAATCAACGTAAAACTTTTACTTGGAAAAATCTTGTGACTTTCTGATCGATCTTTTTACTTTTGTGTGAACACAAATTTTAGACAAATACACGCAACAAAAATATTACTGGAGTAAATAACTAACTTATAAAGACTCATTTGATCAACTTTAATAAATCGTTTCAAGATTCATTTGTCACTTGAAAATATAATTTGGGAAAAACGAAAATATAAACTTTTTTCAAAAGAATAACTTGAGATTTTTTGAAAGATAGATCGCACAACAATAAATAAACAAATTAATGTTTATCATCAAATTTTAATAAGTTTATATAGCAAGAAATTTAATTAAAAGTACATATTTTATGATTTTATTTTTTTAATTTTAAAAATCACTTTTGGATTCTTTTGATAATTATTTCTAAAAGAAAATATTATTGTTATATATTACAATGTTCATAAAAAATGTGTTAAAGTCTAAAAATATATGTAATTATAATTTTAAAGGTAAAAGAAAAATATTAAGCTGAAATAATGTGCTTTTGAGAGAATATAAGTACTTTAATTATCTTGAAAAAATACAATTATTACAAATACAATTAATAAATAAAAATTGATATTTTTTTTACAATTTGATATCTTTATTTATATAATTATAACTATATTTCTAATAACCAAGTTAATTTGTCAAAGAATATAGAAGTGAATAAAACGAGATGAAGTATAAACATTTTATTGCTTAAGTTAAAAAAAAAATTATAAATAGAAAAACTTGATTATTAAATCTTATTTTATAAACATTTTCTTTTTTTTACAACAATTCTTTTTCTTCTCTGAAATTTTAAGGTTTTCATTATTTTTACTATCCAAGTTGGTCTTAATGAAATTCGTACAAAGAAAAACAAAAGTTATTGATTGAATTTTTGTTTAATATAAGTTTCTTTTTATCCTTTTTGCCTTAGGTTCATTGTGGATGACTTGCATGTATGTGAGGTCTCATATCTGTTTTGATGAATAAAGATGAATTATGTTAGTTTAGGATTGTAACAATATCTTTATTCTAGTGATAAAAGTTTTCTATGAATAGCTTTGAGCTTTTAGTGTGAAACTAGGACAACTATAATTTGTTGGAGTAATTGAATCTTCAAGTAGAAGAAGTTTGATTGTGTTGATATGGTTAGGATTGTATAACTAGGTTTAGTGTGGTTAACTTTGGCTACATTGATATAAACTTGAAAACAATGTTGTAGGTAGTTGAAATTGGTCATTTTAAGTTAGTAAGTGCAAGGATTATACAATATTTGAAGATTGATGGTTTAGCTAGGTTGAGGAAGGTATTTTATTCTACGATTGGATTTGCTTCTTATTGAACAATTGGTTTGGTATGTTCAAAATTTGTTAGTTGGAAATGTATAAATAATGTAATAGGTGGTTAAAGTTAAATATTTAAAACTTTTTAAAAGTGTATTTAGACTAAATTTTATTGACAACCTAAAATTTGCCATTAATTACATGTTAATAATAATGGATGACCAAAATTCTTCGATAATTATCGATCAATTTTGATAAACTATAAATATTTGTTCGTAAATATGGTGATTTAATATTTGTTCGCCGTCGTATTAACCACCTTCAACTCCTCATTCTCTTTCTCCCTTTTCTCATTATCTTCTTCTTATCACTCATCTCCAATTTATTTATAACAAATTTGTCGTCAAATTTGACAGTAAAATTGATGTCCATTTTACCAACTACTAACAAATTTTTAAAAATTGAACTATCAATCAATTTTAAAATATTTAATTATCAACAGATTTTCAAAAAATTCAATTAACATCAAATTTGTGACGAATTTTAAAAAGAAACTCATGACTGATTTATTGTCGAATTTTGTACGATTTATTCAAAGCCTAAAATGAGAACTTTAACATCTAATTTAACGACAAAATTTATAAATAAAATTTTCCTTTGATAATAAATATTATAAATTATTGATAAATTTCTAGATATTATCAACTAATGTTACCAACAAATTCATATCAATAATTAATTTTTTATGGATAATAAAAAATCTAATTTACCAACGGATACTTTACCAGAAAATAATTTTGTTGATAGCATCGCAACAAAATAGTTTTACGAAAGTTTATTATGTATGAAACAATGTTTTTGGTTTTTTCCATAAAATTTCAATATGAAACACATTATTAAAATAGCTACAAAATGAACAATATAATAGTAAGATATGTAAAATCAAAAAATAAAGTATATATAAAATAACATTGAGCAGTCAAATTAAAATAAAAGTAATAATATTGCCTAAACACGTGCTTTTTTTATTAAAATATAAAGTTAGAAACTAGTATCAATTGTTATATTTTTTTCTCCCTCTCTCAAGAATGCATTATAATATATGAAAAATCGAATATATTTGTCGGTGATGAACCCCACAAGCACTTCATCCAAAGAGATAAGTAAGACTCGATGTGATACTTTTTCCAATAGTTTATTACAAAACAAATCTTTTGATGGCGATTCTGGTGTGTCGTTTATTTCATCTAATCTTAAAGGTAATTATTATATATTTCTCCAAAATATATTTGTTTTTCTATAATTAAAAAATTTCTTTCTAATTGCACCAATCTAGTTCTTTTTCTTTACTTGTGTTCTTCATTTTCCTTAAATATTTCTCCTCCTTCTCTTGTAACCCAAAACCAGTCTCTTTTTTATATTTCTATCTCCTTCCCTCGACGAATTTGTTATTTGGAGAGTAGCTTTGGTAAGATATTTTTCCTTTAGTAAATAGTTTCTTACATATTTGAACTTAATGGTGGAATGTTTGATGGTTGGGATTTAAATTTTTTATGTGATTAAGGAGATTATGTCAAGTTAATTACTATTTTTTCTTATAACACTGGAAAATCGAGGTAAGAAAAACTAACTCTATTGTAATACTTTTATTTTAGCTATTAGTGATAATTTGAGTGTATAGATTTATGTTTATATGTGAATCTGTGAGACTTAAATTTGTAGTTTTGTTGGATTGTTTATATAAAGTATATCCTTTTTTAAACTTAATGAGCTAGTATTCAAATTATGATCTTATATAAGCTTTGACATTTGTTGGAATTTAATGCTTTGGAATTTGATTTTGTTGACATATAATTTAAATGAAAATCTAATTTAAATGGTAGATTATTGATATATGTTTACTTTTTTTAAGGTATTATTTGATAAGATTATGAATTGAAAAATTGTGTGAAGGTTATATGAAATCATTCACATTTTTGTATTAAATCAACGAGATAAGATAATGAGTAATGAGATGTTTTAAGGTGATATATTTAATGATTATTGATAACTAAAATTATAAATAAAATAATTGGTGAAGATTTCACGAGGATTACTGTCATAGGTGAAAAAGTCATTATATTAATAAGTGAATTTGTATCATTTGTTCTAGAGACGTCAAAATGAGTTTCAATTCATGAGTCAACTCGAATTTTTATGGATTTGAGTTGGGTTGGATTGAGAAAAATTCAATTGTTTCAGAAATAGGTTGAACTCAACTCAACTCACTTAACTCACATGTTAAACGGTTCGAGCTAAGTTGAAGATGAGTTAACTCACTTAACCCACCAACATTGTTTTACAATATTTTTTTTAATAATTATTTACTACTCATAATTTTATTTTTAAATGCTAGAATGTTATTCAATGATATTTGAATACTTTAAATGTTTAATTAATTTGATTGCTAAGTTATATATGTTGATACTTTAATTTTTAACTATAATCTTCATAGTAAATTACTCAAACAACCGTTTTATAAACAAATTTTTCTAAATTAGCATCACAAAAATGTGTTGTTTTTTTATTTATATTTTGTTGAATATGACATAAAATGTGTAATATTAGCCATGTTTTTTTGGACTATATGATACTTTCTTAGAAACAATTCATCATATATTAGTGGTGAGCATGATGAAGATATTGGTTCTTGATTTTACTGTGATTGTCATCTCATGGGTTGCTTATAAAATTATTTAAATATTTGAATACTTATAAATAAATAAATATTTTTTTATGTGGGTTGATGAGTCAACTCCCTTAATCCACCAACCCATGGTGGGTTGAGCCGAGTTGCAAAACTTATGACCATACAGTGAATCGGGTTGGATTTATTCATTTTCAACCCAACTCGTGATGAGCCAACTCGTGTGAACCAGATTAAGTCACTTTGATATGTCTATTACATTGTTTAGCAAATTTAATTATATTTTTAAAAATAACCAAAAAAGATGAAATAATACAATAACATAGCTTTTTTTTACTTCCAGTACTAAAACAAACAAAATTAGCTTTTGTAAATAAAGCAAAATAATGAATTAATTAATATCCTTAAATAATACATGGATGCACATTTAATATATATATATATATATATTTTGGACATTAAAAGTTATACTAATTCAGTTTTTTTAACCAAGGAATCTGAGAGTCAATGATTCACCCGTAAGAATAAACGAGGTTCGTTTACAGAGTTAAATGCTTTTAATAGATATTTTTCTTTATCTTAATTACATGTTTAAGAAATAAAACTATGTAACAACTATACATATTTATTAACATAACACATTATTAATTTAACTCACAATTAATTAGTCGAACACATTTACCAAATTCAGTTTATCAACTATACTACTGAATTAAAAATTCACTAAATTAAACTGTAAAAATTAAACTACCACTCTTGGCGGCAATATTAATTGGCTCAAGTTGTGTTCGTGATTAGGACTGATTCCAAATATCATAGTAAAGAAAACTATTATAATGTTGGTATTAAATTCAGTATTTTCAAAATTAGTTATATACTTTCTCACGCTCCAACAAATGAAGAGAACGACATTAATCAATTACTTTTAAGACAACGACAATTACGGGACCATATCAAATTGATACGTAATTTGTATCTAAGGAATATACTTTATGCATATTAATTATATACTTCTTAAATTTGGGATAAGGATACTAAATGTTTTATTAAATAATTTAATCTTTAAATAAAAAATACATGTGTGTATGCACACACTACAAACGTCCATAATAGGATTTATGAATTTTTTATAACTTTAATATCTTTTTAATTTTATATTGAACGTAAAATTAAAATTTGTTTTGTCTTAAATTTTAATATATTTTAGTTTTTAAATTTTAAAAATAAATGAATATAATCATTTGGGTTAAATATGTTTTTGGTCCTTTAAGTTTTAGTAAAAATTAAAATTAATCCCTCTTAGAAACCTTGAATCAATCGTTTCAAACTCGTTTCTCAGCCAGCTAACAAGTGAACATGTGTTAAACGATGTAAATAAACTAAAATACAATGTATTTGAAATGTTAAATAAACATAATAAAAGTTGATTAAAAGGACTAAATTTATGCATTTACAAAGTTGAGAGACTAAATTGGTTAAGGCTTCCAAGAGGGACTAATTCTAATTTTCACTAAAAATTGAAGGATTAAGAATATAGTTAACCGTAATCATTTTAATCAAATGACGTTAATTTTTTTTTATATGTTAAACGATATTTTAAGTTAATATTTGAACCGAAATGTGTTACATGATGTAAAATACTAAATTGTCAGTCTAGAATATTATTCAACACATAAAAAAGTCAACAACATTAATTTAAAAATATTATATTTATTATTTTAAAATATAAAATTTAAAATGAATCAATGTTTAGAAAAAATCAAATTTTAATTTCGTATATAAATTTATAAAAACAAAAATAAATTTCAGTTTCACATATAAATTTATGAAGTGAACATATTTAAGTCTTTTTATACATTTTTAATCACACCGAACACATCTAAATTTAGACTTTTATTTAACTTTTCAGTTTACCTAGTGTTATTATGAAACGTATTATCCCAATTTAGTAGTGTTTTTGGAAATATGATCTAAAGTTTTTATACCAAAACCTAACTTTGAACTCTGCTCAAAACAGACTTAAAAAATGTGTGAATAAAGTTATAGAGAAGTGAGCAGTTATGGAGCAATCATCGCAGCTAAAATAAAAGAAAGAGACCCACTTTCATGCAACCTAAATTAAATATTGTATAAAAGTATTTATCGTGTTACTGTTTTAGTTGCAAGCACAGTTTCATCTTTTAATAATTGACTTAACCAAATGTGAAATTATTGTATACTTAAGTACTTTCACTTATCTGTCTATTAATTTTGTTTTTTATATTTTTAATTAAGGATACTTATTTAAATTTTCTGTTGATTGAATAATATAGTATTATCTTATCCTGTCGTATTATTAGTTCCATCGGATAACCTGATAAAGAAATTTGATGTAATGTTATCAATATAAAAGTAATAAATATTTTTTATTTTTTAATAAAAATACGTTAGATAATCCTCATTTCAAGTCTGATAAATATCATTCACTAAATATTTAAAATATCATCTATAGGAGTTTAAAACTTTTACACGATTTTATCTTTAAAAGATATTTAAAAAAAAAAATATATTTAAACCGTTTTAAATTTTAACTTTTAAAGAATACGAGATTATTGGCCATAATAATATCAATTATAAAATTATCATGTTCTTTTATTATTCTCACACAATTACTTTGCAGTAAAAAAAATATTCCATCATACTCTATTGTTGATGAAATTATTGGGAAACTTAAAAATTTAATTAAATCTAAATAATTTTGTAAATTATCATCACAATTGATGAAAAATTTAAAACAAATGATAAGTAGGTATGAATTAGAGATGTTTCCAAGTGTGAGTAGATTTTCTTGACCTTCATTGAAGAGAGAATACACAATTTCCCCACTTGCAGGAATAGTCAGAAAAGTTTTGAGATCTTGAGAAATATGAGATATAGAATGAAAGAATAGTAGCTTTCAGAGTTTATGATACGACACAAGTCACATCTCTCAACTGTATATTAATGTTCATGCAAATAGGCAATGGAACCAACCAATTATTCCCTTTTCATGGTGACTTCTTCTTCTACAAAACTTAAGCCTTTGATAGTGGAAATGGTGGAAGCTTATAGCATCATTAAATGACTTTAACTTGGACTTGGCCTAAGAATATAGAATCCAAAACTAATATTCTTTCATTCGTTCAGACCAATACTGTTCTTCAGGATAATGTTTTTTCCAGATCTGTTCTCAGTTTAGTTCCAAAAAGCATTATGTTTGACAACTTTTAACTTTTGACATTATAACAAGCATGTGGGTGGCATCTTTATGGTGAAAATTGTATATTTTACATGATTGCTTTTAACATGTTTGTTCTTTTCCGAATATGACCTACTGCACTAACAAAAGCAGGGAATGTTAATGTTTTAAGACTTTTTTTTAATCAATTTGGTTGAAAAATGAGTTAAGTGCGACAAAAGTTTGATTCTAATAACAATTTCTGTGTGAATACAATTTGTTTTTTACTTCTCACTTCACACAAACACCATCATCCTTCTTCTACTCTCTAGATTCCCTCGGCTCTATCTACGTTCTCATCTTCAAACATTTTCGTGCTTTCTCTTTTAAAAGTGTTGATTTCTTGATCTTCCAGAACCTTTTCAATTTTGCACTTTGATTACCTCTTCCTTCATATTCAATACGACGTTCGTTATAAATACAAACAAATTATAATAAATAAATGAATACAAATTTTATTTTATAAATTCTTTTATGAGATTGAATTAAATTTAAAATTTATTTTTTAAGATTATATTAAAATCTGTCTAATATCATTTTATTTTACAAAAATATACTATAAAAAAATTAGTTTTTATTGCTTATACACAAAGAAAACTCGTCCTCTATTACTATAGCACGATAAAAACTAATTGGAGTAATTCTCATAAAGAGTACTGGCTTAAGAAAATTAAAATAAAATAGGTTAAATATATTTTTAATCTCTAAATTTGGACCTAAAATGGGAATTAGTTTTTATCTCAAAGTTTGATACATTTTAGTTATCAAATTTTAAAAAATGAATGGATATAATTTTTCTAGTCCAGTGACATGAATTTTTTGGACTTGTTAAATGTTTTTTCAGGTTGACATTTTACATAAAACATGTTAAAATGATATAAACAACTCAAACGTCATTTTAAAAAGCGTTTGACACATTAAAAAAATTTAACACAGGTAGATTAAAAGAAGTATATCCATTTACTTTTAAATTCTAATGACCAAAATATATCAAAATTTAAGAGAAAACGAATTTTAATTTTACAACCAAATTCAAAAATTCAAAAACATTGTGAATATCATCACATAGTTCCTTTCCTTGACTCAAGAAAATACGGGTAAGCCCAGACATTACAAAAACAGCCGTGCTTTTTGGGTCCAAAAAAATGCAGCCCAACTTGTGTTTATGATTTCGATTCATTACAGTTTAAAGTATAATCATGTTATTATTATTTTTATCTTCTTGACTTATTGTCTATTTTATACAAATACTTAATTTAATATTAATACAACGAAAAACGTTCCTTAATATTTAATAAATACTTATTTATTTTATTAAGAATTTAAATTTTAACAGTTAAGAACTTTTATTGCTGAACATTAAGATAATGAAACAATTAGACAGTGAATTGGAAGAAATAGAAACCCTGATAATTATTGAGATGGGTAAGGTTGCATGAGAAAGGGGGGAGGAAGAAGGGTCACGTGGCAACCCCCATGCTGCTGGTTGTTCCATGCGGTTGGTGGACAGTTAAGTGCAGAAAGAAAGCAATAAATGAAGTAACATTTGTAGCTATAACTATACTTCTACTTTCCCAATATATATATGTATATATTTTGCAGTGGCAGCACCAAATAATTAAGATTGAGTATAGAAAGTTGAATCATGGTGGTGAAGGTGTACGGTGAAGCAAGGGCAGCATGCCCTCAAAGAGTGATGCTGTGTCTGTTGGAGAAAGGAATAGACTTTGAACTTGTGCCTGTTCATCTTCAACAGGGACAACATAAGACACCTCAATTCCTTCTCCTACAGGTCCACTCATAATTTTTTCACACACTTTTAATTTTATGATTTTTTTTATTTGTCCTCATATAGATGTCTCAAATTGAATGTATCACATGAATTTTGTTCCAAATTATAATTAATAAGACAAAGCAAATGTATTCATTTATTTCAATTCTTTGAAATTTTAATCAAAACTCCAATCATAACCGTCTATAAAATTAAACAGATGACTTTGACCAATATATTTTATTTATTTGTTTTGGTAATAAATAAATTCATGTATGGATGAACTTGGATAAAATATATAGGTAATAAATAAACTAAATAAATTCATGTTTTGCTAAAATAAATAAACTAAATAAATCACTTTGCCACCCTGAATTGAATAATCCAAAATTTAATATACTGAATTTTATAAATACTAAGTTAATCCAATTAAAGCTTATTATATTTGAAATAAGTTTGGGGATTATTTTCTGTTAATTATATGTATGGATATTTGTGGCAGCCATTTGGACAAGTTCCAGTTGTGGAAGACGGTGATTTCAGGCTCTTTGGTAAGAATTCTATCAAATACTTTGGGTTCAACCATTCATGTCATTCCTTTATTAATGATCTACCAGAAAAATATTATTCAGTTCAATTTGTAAAACAGTAATGCCTTCTATGGTGAGTTACTGAGAAGATGTAAAAATATTTTGTTACCTTCACATACAGTGTGATTTTTGTTGTGTTATGCAGAATCAAGGGCTATTATAAGGTACTATGCAACAAAATATGCAGAGCGTGGTAGCGACCTATTGGGCAAAACCTTAGAGGAAAGGGCTTTGGTGGAGCAATGGCTTGAAGTAGAAGCACACAACTTCAATAATTTGTGCTTCACTATAATGTTTCAACTTGTGATCCTACCAAAGATGGGTAAGGTTGGGGACTTGGCCTTGGCAGAAAAAAGTGAAAAAGATTTAGAAAAGGTCCTTGATGTGTATGAAACTAGGCTCTCTCAAAGCACATACCTTGCAGGTCATTTTTTCTCTTTGGCCGATCTCAGTCATCTCCCAGGCCTTGCACATCTTATCGAAGAAGCCAAACTTGGCCATTTGGTCACTCAGCGGAAGAATGTCAATACATGGTGGCAGAAAATTTCAAGTAGGCCAGCTTGGAACAAGTTAAAGGATCTCACTCACTGATTGAAACAGCAAATAATTTTTACTTCATACTTTATTATATCCCTTGCTCTATATATAATGTCTGTTGTAAAATTTGTCTGGGAGAATAAGTTCAAGTCACGTACCAAGTATGTCTTGTTTTGAATGATTGAAACATCTATCGTTAACAAATTCTTATGTAACTTATATTGTCATGAATAAGATTTTTAGCTCTACTTCACCTTATTGTTAAAATCTTTTAGTTTTGAAAGAATTTACTTTTATTGTGAAAGTGTTAATGTTAATTGGTTGATTCTATCAAACTGATTCTACTTTGTCAATGGCCAACATAGATTTGTTCTTGACTCAGTTTAATAGGAGTTGCTTCTGCTGTCTGTGCATGTTCATCAAAGGGAAATATCATTTCATCAAATCGGAAACCAAACTCGACATCCTTCGATAAAAAACATACCAAACGTACCAATAGACATGCAACAGGCAAACTACAAAACAAATGCACAAAAATTTCAAAATGGTATATACGTATGTAACAGAAGAGCCAAACTTGCAAACCACATAGAATGCAGCACAAGTATTAAACTCCTGTTAATTGTTATCTGGAGAAAAACCTTTAGAACAGATGGGAATATCCAAATACGTAACATCCCCTTCAGAAATTCTCCAACTTCCTTTCGCAAGAATTTACAATTAAAAAGGTACTCACAAATCCCTAATAAACATATAGGGCAGAAGATCAAATTGAAAATATGCAAAGATGGATCAGATTTATTGGCTTGGATTCTCAAAAGAGAAAAATCGCACAGTATGTTCAGCTTCTATCATCTGGGGAAATAATCATCACGTCCATCTTGCAATGCAACTTTAGTATTAAAAACTCAGTAGTTAATCATAAATTTAAACAGAAATTGTATAATTCATTGAGCATAAGTGTTTGAAGAAAACTTCTACCCTTCTAAAACAAATAGGAAAAAAATTCAACACTCAGCTCATGAATAATGCAAATAAAAAAAAAAAGACAAATGCACTTCTAAAGCATATATGATTTCTAAGATGAGTATACTAATACGTTGATGGATCAGATTTATTGGCTTGGTTTCTATAACGAGAAAGATCGCACAGTATATTCAGCTTCGATCATCTGGGGAAATAATCATCACTTCCATCTTGCATTGCAATCTTAGTTAGTTAACTTACCCAATTTAATCATGAAGTTTCCAATAATTGTCCAAAGACAAATGCTACAACTTCTAAAAAAACAGGAGTCAAATATCAAGAACACACAGCTCATGAATAATGCACATAAAAAAAAGACAAATGCACTTCTAAAGCATATATGAATTCTAAGATGAGCATACTCAAACATACAATAATGGATCAGATTTATTGGCTTGGTTTCTCTAAAGAGAAAGATCGCACAGTATATTCAGCTTCGATCATCTGGGGAAATAATCATCACTTCCGTATTGCAATGCAATTTTAGTTAGTTAATTTATCCAATTTAATCAGAAATTATATAATAATGAAGTTTCCAATAATTGTTCGAAAACAAATGCTACAATTTCTAAACAAACAGGAGCCAAATATCACGAACACGAGGCTAATGAATAACAGAGCATCGGAAAGACAAAAGCACTTCTAAAACAAATATAAATTCAAAGAGGAGCATACTCAAACATACAATAATGGATCAGATTTATTGGCTTGGTTTCTCTAAAGAGAAAGATCGCACAGTATGTTCAGCGTCGATCATCTGGGGAAATAATCATCACATCCATTTTGCAATGCAACAAATCAATACACAATGATAGATTAACAAACACCAAATTCCAACTAACTATAAACAAGACCATGCTCACATTAATCAGACATTATATAATCCATGGAGTTTCCAAAAATTGTTAGCCACTTCTAAAACAAATAGGAATAAAAAATTCAACAACACTAGGCTAATGAATAACAACGCATAAAAAAGACAAATGCACTTCTGAAACAGATATCAATTCTTGGATGACGTACTAAAACATACAATAATGGATCAGATTTATTGGCTTGGTTTCTCTAAAGAGAAAGATCGCACAGTATGTTCAGCGTCGATCACCTGGGGAAATAATCATCACATCCATCAAACAATGCAACAAATCAATACACAATGATAGATCAACAAACACCAAATTCCGACTAACAATAAACAAAACCATGCAAACATTAATCAGAAAGTATATAATCCATGGAGTTTCTAATAATTGTTCGAAGACAAATGCTACCTCATCTAAAACAAAAACGAATCAAATTTCAACAACACACGGCTCAGAAATAGCTGCACATGAAAAAGTCATACATTCCTGAAACAAATATCAATTCTAAGATGAGCATACTAAAAACATACATAAAGGATCAGATTTATTGGCTTGGTTTCTCTAAAGAGAAAGATCGCACAGTATGTTCAGCGTCGATCACCTGGGGAAATAATCATCACATCCATCAAACAACGCAACAAGTCAATATAATGCATTAACAAACACTAAATTCCAACTAACAATTAACAACACCAAGCTCACATTAATTAAAAGTTTTACAATTACATTATCGCATAAAAATGAATCGGCAAAGCTCTGACTTGGAAATTCAATACTTAATATATGAGAATAGCACAATTAGAATCAACTTCAATCATGTGGGGGAAAGACTCATCACATCTTATCCAATTCTACCCCTATTTACTTCTATACCAAAAGTCTTAAACACGAAAAGATAGCATGCATCATAACCCTATTTCTTCCCACCACAACACCAAACAGCGATAGAAAAATAGAATCGAAAAGAGTAAAATTTAGAAGACTCTGAATCAAGGAATGAATTTTCCTGCTCTGCAATGGAAACTGAGACAATATGAAGAAAACAGTACAAAAAAATATTGCAGAGAGGAATTGCTATAGCGTCAGCTCATACACAGTACCCACGAAGATCAGAGCACAGGTAATCAGTAAATGACGCCTACACATACACACATCAGGCATAACACAGAAAATAATTCTTAATCAGTGAGAGTATGAAAGATAAGACCTTTGAAAGGGAAGAGTAGCGAATGAGTAAACTCTGGATGAAAGGTGTTTATAAAGGCTGAAACAAGTATGCGCAGTTGAACCCAAGATTAGGGTTTCTTTGATTTTGAAAGGAGTTATCTGTGATGACCTAGTGGGCCTTTTTCTGTCTATTACAGGCTAAGCCCACATATGACATTGGTTCAAATAAAAATGATTTTCTTCTATGTCCAGTACACATACCCAAAACTTATTTTAAAGTCATTTCAAAGTTTTTTGAATTACATATTTTATGATAATAAAAAGAAAAATAGGTAATATTTCGATATGCCTTATGTTTTTTAAAATATCAAATATTTTCTAAAGTATAATACATGGTAAAAGGCAATTTAAAGTATACTTCCAAAGATTATATGAAATATACACAATCTATATACTTATAATAACACGTAGATATGATTTAAAAGAATATTTTAATGAAGACGTTATATTTTATAACATAAATAATTTTTTTAAAAATCTGTTATTTTTTTACTTGAAAAAAAAAAACACATAATAGCGTATTTATATTGTATTTTATAACGGCAGTACTATAAACTATTTATTGTGGAATCAATAATATATTTGTAACAGATAAATCTTTAATATTTGAATCTATAGTATTACTGGTAACATCTCAATTTATCAATTTCACATTTCTAACTAAATTATCATAAATAAACAAATATCTATTTATATTATATAATATGTACGTAGGAAATATATATATATATATATATATATATATATATATATATATATATATATAATCACTACATTCTAATTATCATCTTTTAACTGGTTTTGAAATATTGAAAATGAAAAAATAAGAAATGAAGAACCATATAAAAAATATCACCTAAAGTTATAAGAGAAAGTTGTCAAAATTTAGTAATAAAAAATCATTTTCCTATTAAAGAATAGGGTAAGTTAACATTTAGAAAAAATACACACCATGACGGATCACACATTACATTCAATCCTCAATTCCCAAAAATTATTCTTAAACCATTTATTATATTTAAATAAATAATTTGTTTATATAATTATATTTACATATTACAATTATATTATGTATAACTATAAATATAATATCTAAAAGAATTCACAGTACAAAAAAAAATATTATTATTTTAATAATTATTTTGTCACATTTAAATGATATATTACAATAAATAAAACTAATTATATAAATACTAAAAATAATATTAGATTATATTAATAATAATACTGCTATCAATATTAATAATACCAATATTAATATATTAATAATAATAATAATAATACAAGGTTAATATTAAAAATTTGATAACAAAAACATAAATATAAAAACTTAAATTAATATTTAAAATAAATTCATGATATATAAAATTATAAAAATATGAAATTAAACATAAATTATTTTAATCAAAATTAATATATATATATATATATATATATATATATATATATATATATTATCATGTCATAAACCATTAAACATAATATATCATATCTGATAAGATTATAGAAAGAGACTGATATATAAAATCATATTACAGTGCAAAAGTTATACAGAAGTTATCATTTATACAAGTGTTTGCATGTACGTATATAATTTTCTTTAGCAGAGACCATGACCAATTTTGGACGTAACACAGAAGCTAGGTATCATACAGTATGCAAATGCCTTGAAGAAGATGACAGCTTTTGCATATTCTTTTTCTCATGCTCACATACAAACATATAGCACAATAACAACTACACACATACAAGAAAAGAATGATTCTGACTTACAGATACCATTCACATTGTCCATTGCAAATGTTCTTCCTCAACTTCTGCACCTCTGTCGTGGGGCCAACTTCATCCCAAAAACCTCTCTTACCAATCATAACAACAATGTACACGTAAATAGCCAAGCATATAAATTGAAAATGAGGCACAACTCCTTAGAGCCACAACAATAGGAATTTCCAAACCTTAATTCCTTCATCATCATTGTCTCATTCTTGAAATGGCTTCTTCACCAATCTTGAGAGATAAAGAATTGGTAACTGATGACATGCCTGATGATGCATCGAGGCAAAGTAGGCAGCATGTGAAGAGGTGTTTTGCTAAGTACATTGAGAAGGGGAGAAGGATTATAAAACTTCATGACTTGATGGAAGAAATGGAGCAAGTTATAGACGACAACATTCAGAGAAATCAAGTATTAGAGGGGAACCTTGGATTCTTATTGAGTTGTACACAGGTTTTCTCTTTGCTTTTCCTTGTGTATGTTACAATGTGATATTGTTTAGCATTTGGATCATAATGTTGGGCACCTGAAACTTGCAGGAAGCTGCTGTTGATCCACCTTATGTGGCCTTTGCAGTAAGGCCAAATCCTGGAGTTTGGGAATTTGTAAGAGTGAGCTCTGAGGATCTTTCAGTTGAACCAATCACTTCCACAGATTATCTCAAATTCAAGGAAAGCGTATATGATGAAGACTGGTATGTCATTTGTCTTCATTTTGCAAGTTTTGTATTGATATATCAACTTTTGGTAACAATATTATTAGTACTTGGCAACTTTGTTTTCAACGTTAACTTGGGTCTATGTTGCAGGGCAAACGATGAAGACGCATTTGAAGCAGATTTTGGAGCATTTGATTTCCCTATTCCGAACTTGACCCTGCCTTCTTCTATTGGAAATGGACTCCATTTTGTTTCAAAGTTCTTAACTTCAAGGTTTAGCGGGAAACTGATCAAAACACAACCTATTGTTGACTACTTGTTATCACTAAATCATGGAGGTGAAGTAAGTGGAAAAACGACATCAAGTTCATAAAACATTTCCAACAACTTCTGTTTTTTCATTACAGATACTTTAGAACATTAATCTTAATCCACCCTCTTGTCATCTACAATGGTAGAATCTGATGATAAGCGACAACCTCAGCTCTGCTGCAAAGCTTCAGCTGGCACTGATGGTGGCTGATGGACATCTCTCAGCACTTCCAAAGGATGCCCCTTATCAAGATTTTGAGACAAAGTAAACCCCTTCATGTTTCTTAAAATGGACTAAGTTGGTATTCAGTAATTTAGTAATCAACATCATTTTCACTAACAGGCTCAAAGAGTGGGGGTTTGAGAGAGGATGGGGAGATACTGCAGGAAGAGTGAAGGAGACAATGAGAACTCTATCAGAAGTACTCCAAGCTCCTGATGCACTGACCCTGGAGAATTTTTTTAGCAGACTTCCTACAATTTTCAATGTTGTGATATTCTCTATCCATGGTTATTTTGGACAAGCAGATGTTCTTGGCTTGCCAGACACTGGTGGACAGGTAACACTTCTGAACTTAGTTATTATGTGAATATCATGGAAATGATTTTACAAGTTTCAAACCATGTCAAACTTTTAACATTGTGCACTTTGGAGCAGGTAGTGTACATATTGGATCAAGTTAGAGCTCTTGAAGCAGAGTTGTTGCTCAGAATTAAGCAACAAGGCTTAAACATAAAGCCTCAGATTCTAGTGGTAAGTTATGATGCAAAAGAGTTTCCCTTTTCTATGTCCTACTTGCTTTGACAGAATTATGCAAGTATATAATTGAGCATGACAGGTCACAAGACTCATCCCTGATGCTCAAGGAACAAAGTGCAATCAGGAGTTGGAACTAATAGATGGAACTAAGTACTCCAATATTCTACGTGTACCTTTTCACACAGATAAAGGAATCCTGCGTCAATGGGTTTCTCGTTTTGACATCTATCCTTATCTTGAGAGGTTTACTCAAGTATGTAAATATGATATATAGAACCTTTACTTGGTAGCTTTTATATATAAGTTTTCCATCTGATCAAGTCTATGACTCATGTTAAAAGGATGCCACAGCCAAGATTTTCAGCCTCATGGAAGGAAAACCAGATCTTATTATTGGAAATTACACTGATGGGAATTTGGTAGCATCTCTCATGGCTAACAGACTTAAGATAACTCAGGTTCATACCCTCTTACTGAAATTTTCATATTCAGCAAATTTTGTGGCTGTAAAGATTATAAATTGATTCTCCTTAGGTTGCATTGAAAACCAGGGAATTATTGCACATGCTTTGGAGAAAACTAAGTATGAAGATTCAGATGTCAAGTGGAAAGAACTGGATCCTAAGTATCACTTCTCATGTCAATTCATGGCAGATACAATAGCAATGAATGCATCAGATTTCATCATAACCAGCACCTATCAGGAAATTGCTGGGAGGTTAGATGTCATATTAAAAACAAAGAAATTACTTTTGACATCCTTTCTCTATTGCTTGGAAATTGAAATATTGTCACGCTCAAGAAATTCACATAAGTAAATTATAAGATAGTACCAATACAAAAATTGAGAGAAACTAGGAAGTTAATATAAATCAACTATTAAGTTGTGAAAGTTGTTGTTTGCAGCAAGGATAGACCAGGACAATATGAAAGCCATGCTGCATTTACACTCCCAGGGCTGTGTAGGGTGGTTTCAGGGATAAATGTATTTGATCCAAAGTTCAACATTGCTGCACCTGGAGCTGATCAATCTGTCTACTTTCCTTACACAGAAAAAGACAGAAGATTCACTCAATTTTATCCTGTCATCGAAGACCTGTTGTACAGTAAAGTGGATACCGATGAACATATGTAAGCGACTTAGTTGAATATTCTTCCAAATGGTTACTGTTCAGATAAGAATTGCTATATTCTTCCAAATGGTTAACCTTATCTGCTGAATATATCATTGAAACAGTGGATATCTAGAAAACAGGAGAAAACCCATCATCTTTTCAATGGCAAGGTTTGATGTTGTGAAGAACTTAACTGGGTTAGTTGAGTGGTATGGAAAGAACCAAAGATTGAGAAAAATGGTGAACCTTGTCATAGTTGGAGGGTTCTTTGACCCTTTGAAATCCAAAGACAGAGAGGAAATGGCAGAGATAAGAAAGATGCATGATCTGGTAGAAAAGTACCGACTCAAGGGTCAATTCAGATGGATTTCTGCACAAACTGATAGATATCGCAATGGAGAACTCTACCGCTTCATTGCCGATACAAAGGGAGCTTTTGTGCAGCCTGCTTTGTATGAAGCATTTGGTCTCACTGTCATTGAAGCAATGAACTGTGGTTTACCTACTTTTGCCACCAACCAAGGAGGTCCAGCAGAAATCATTGTTGACGGAATCTCTGGCTTCCACATTGATCCCCACAATGGAGAAGAATCAAGCAACAAAATCGCTGATTTCTTTGAAAAATGCTTACAAGATTCAACACACTGGAATGGAATTTCAGCAGCAGGATTGCAGCGCATAAATGAATGGTAAATAAACATGCAACTTCAATTTCATCGACCCATTTTAGCATTATTCCCTTCTTATGCCTTTGTTTCGCAGCTACACATGGAAGATCTATGCAAACAAGATGTTGAATATGGGGAACATGTATACCTTCTGGAGGCTGGTGAATAATAAACAAAAAGTGGCAAAGCAAAGTTACATTAAGATGTTCTACAATCTCATGTTCAGGAATTTGGTAAGTCAGCTTATTTGGTAGTTGGAAAGAAGCATATACAGAACAGTCATCATCATGCAATGCAAAATGATTAATTCTTTTGACATGTCAATGTTTCAGGTGAAGACTATACCTGTTCCAAGTTATGAACCTCAGCAGCAACCAGTGTCTAAGAAGAAAAGTGTCAGAAAACAAAGCACAAGGTAATTTGAACCATCAAGAAAGAATCTTTTTAGAAACAAAATTGAAGTTAATAAAACGTTGAACTTCCTCTGACATTTTCTCTCCTTGTTTCCTTGCCACAGCAAGCGTTGAAGCTAATAAAATGTTGCAAAGGTAAGATTATAACAAGTTTTCTGGGGTTAGCTCGTGATTTTCACTTCTTTATAAGCTCATAAAACTCTTGCTTCTTTTCAGTTCATTTGGAGCTCTAATCTAAAGTCTCAATCACAAAGTCAATGTTTGAGACACTACTTATCAGTGATCTCTCTACAATTTACTTAATTTACTTGAAAATAATCATATTCTGTACAGCTACGAGTTGACAACTATTTTCCTGTGACTGATAAAAATTATGAGGAAATTTCTGTATGAAACAGACAACATGAACAGTTCTCATCCCTGCCATTTCGCCATTTCGATTTAATCCAATAAAGTCATTCAAAAGCAAAATTTTACTCCAATTATTATTGTTTATGTGAAAATTTTAAAATATTAAACAATAAAATAGGAATCAAATTCATATTTATTTATTTTTCAATATATTTATATTACGACAATTTAATATTTAAAAATAAATTATTAAATGATTTTGAGTTAACCTAAGTTTTTTAAACATGATCTAAACAAAATGAGTTTTGAATTAAATGAAGAAGAATTGAGAATAAGTTACTCAATTTTGTAATAGTTACTATATAAATTAGACTGATATAGTTTGATTCATCAGAGAGGAATACAATTGTAACATTTATTCATTATATACCATCAATGCCTCGAATTAGATCATACTTCTTCTTTTTTCAAACTTATAGTTAGAAAAAAAATTCTAATTACACAGATTATTTATACAAAACTTATATTGATCCAACACTATTTGATATCTTATTTATATATCTGTACCAAGTGATTCCTTTTTTTTTTACATATTTCTTTTTCCATTTTATCCTTTAAATAATGTTTTCTTTTAAATTAAAATAATTACTTTACTAATTTTATTATTTACAAGATATTTTTCTTAAATTTAATTATTATTTTTATTCAACGATTTTTTAAAAAAAATTTAACCATTTTTTAAAACTAAAATAACTAACTATAACAAGAAAAGGGAAGAAATTATACTTAATTTACAAATTTAATTGTAAATGATTAAAAAGTTAGAAAATTGAAGTAATGTATATATCATAAATCCTATTCAAAAATTGCATTTCCCACGCGCATGGTTTTAGGGTTTTGAATAAATTTCCAAAGGTCTTTCTTCCACCACTCCTTTCTTCTTCCTACACTCCTATAAAAGTTGGTGATCTGGATAATATTTCCGAATTCGAATAAAGTTATCCAGAACATTCAATCCGAAAGATATGAGAAAATACATTTTGAATTGAGTTTCGAAAAGAATTTCCAGATTCTAAATACATTCAGACTATAAAAAAGAACTTTCCAAAAATAAATATTTTTCCAGATTCAAAAATGACTTATGAAACACTTGTTTTGAATTATTCTTTTTTATTTCAAAATATATTTTTAAATATGAAAATATCTTCTGGAACCGTCATTATGAAATTCAAGAAAAAAAAAAGAACGAGTGTTCTAAAAGCCATTTTCAGCTCCAGAAATGACTTCCTGAATATTCATTTCAAAATATATAAAACGTAAATTTTCTCAGAATAATCTGGAATGCATGCACTTCCATTTTTACATTCCTGTTATTACAAAAATTTTGGTCGATCTGGTCAAAATTCGATCGAATTCAATTAAGTTTCACTAAAATTTAATCAGTTTCAATCGAAAGTCAGTTAAGTCTCTTCTATGCTTAAATTTGGTCTTGTTGGTTTTGATAAAAAATTATTAAATTCTGTGATGTCGGTCCTACCAAGATGAATTTGGGAAAAATCAATTTAAATTTATTTTAAAAAAAATAAGTTTTGGATTTTAAACTTAATTTAAATATTTGGATATAAATTTAAAAAAAATTCAATCTACATTTTTATAAAATATATTTGGATAAAAATCTAATTTAATTATTTAAATCCATAATGAATGTGGATTGGATCTTCCATTATGATCGCTCCTAATGGGAGGAGGTGCAGAGAAACGGACCAGAGAAACCATGGACATAGGATTGTAGTTCTCTTTCAGTGCTAAAGTCTTCACCTAGTCTCTATTTATACAAGTGATGAAAGGAAGAAGTTTGAAGAGAGAAAAGAGAGGATGAGGAAGGAAGGTGCATCTATGTACTTTATGGTTTTATTTTCTTTAAGAGTAAAATGGGAATTTTAAATTTTATGGGAGTGCAAGAAGAAAACATTTGGGTATCCAAAGAAACATCAATTTTCAAAATATACCTAATTGCTTGCAATGATAGTTTTTTTTTTTTTTTTTTTTTTT
>Ga0209589_1000509_pt1 | contig 55097 bp, 28 predicted proteins | sample CowpeawhiteBW_FD_187525 | JGI IMG/M metagenome (GOLD analysis project Ga0209589, IMG submission 187525) | Root nodule microbial communities of legume samples collected from California USA - Cow pea white BW (SPAdes) (version 2) | ecosystem: Host-associated > Plants > Roots > Nodule | place: USA...
TATATAAATATATATATATATATATATATATATATATATTATTTATAAATATTTTTTTATTCATTACGTAAAATTAAAAATTATATTTTTTAATAGTAATTGAAGTTAAATATTTGTAGAAATCAAGATAAAAAAACGAGATATTGAATAACTATAAAGATAAATCTCATTAACTATGGACTTTTTTTAATTCATTAGTTTCTTTATTAACCCTTTAAAGTATATGCAACACTTTTTGATGTGAGCTTTTACAAATAATATATCTTATTTAACATATTATCATTATCATTATGCATTTGATTAGGTTGCCCAATTTTTATACAAAGACCTTTTATTATTTATAAAAGTAATATTACTTATTCACCTTACTTTAAGAACCCATATTTAAGTAAAATCATTTATACAATTTTTTTCATTCATGCGAATTATTTATAAATTTAAAATATAAACAATTCATTTAAATATATATGTATTTAAAATTTTCTAAGTAATTTCTTTTGTGAAAGAAAATTAAGATATCTATATATTTACTTTCCCTATTTTACTTCTAATATTTGATTTTATAACTGATTTTTTACTTCTATATATGTAAAAAAAATACGCATTTTTTGTATACACATCTAATTCTTCTATTTTACCTCTAATAATAGATTTCTTAACTGATTTGTTAATGAAAATATTTATTCATAAATTTGTCAACACTTTCAATCTTACTCTTTTATTCATTCATTCAACTGATTTTGTTTTCTTCATCTTACTTATAAGTTTTAACTTTTATTTACATGTACTTCTTACTTATCTCATTGCATTAATTTTTTTTAGATATTTTTTGCTTCCTTTTTATCTAAATTTCATTGTTCACATTGAAAATATGAGAAAAATATTCATAAGTGAAGACGAAGAGAAAACCAAAACTGCAATTTGAAAACCAAACATATACAAATTAAATGACAGTGAAATACATACCAAAATTTACGCCCAATATTTTTTTGTTATGAAAGAAATAGGTAAAAGGTAAAAGCAATATTTTTGTTACGAAAATAAATAAGTAGAAGGTAGAGGCAGAAAAAACTAAAACATAGAGAGAGAAATTTTAATTTTTTTACAATGAAGATATTTAAAAAGATATGTAAACACATGCACGTATTAAATGTGATTTAATTTTCATACTGTATTATTTTATATGTACTATGATTCAAATAAAATTTGTATTTATCTTATATTTTTTTTAAGATTTAATTATATTTTGAGTTCTTATTAAATTTCAAAATTTTTAATTGAGTTTCTATTCATTTTTTAAAATTTATTGAGTCCTCAAACTTTTAAAATATTTTAATTAAATTTCTCTATTTAATGACAAGAATGTCATTCCTGAGTCGAACGTATTTAATGAAAATTATTTTTAAAATAAATTAAATTTATAAAATTAAAAGATAAAAAATATTTAAAGTTATAAAATATAAAATAAGATTATTGGGTAGTAATAAAATTATTTAGTATAAAATAAAAAATATAATTTTATAATTTTAGTTTCATAACTTTTTAATTATCTAATTTTTCTGGTTAATACTTTTATATTCTATAAGCCCTTATAAATTTATAAAAATATAAAATTACTAAATTACATAATTGAAAAGTATGAATCGTAAAATTAGATAATTAAAAAATTATGAATTTTTTTTAATATTTTTTAGTTTAATAAGTTTGTTATTATTTAATTTTATATTTCAGAATTTAATATATTTTAATATTTCTATTATTTTTAGTTTAATTTATTTCAAAAATAATTTTCGTTAAATATAATAAATCTTTAAAAGTAAGTCTTTTGGTATTACATATAAACATTTGAGTAAGATGACAATAGAAGGTAACTGACATGTCATATAATTAACACTAAAATATTAGGCTTAATTAATTTATTGGTGTGGTTAATTTTGGTCCCTTTATTATTATTTTTTTTTCAATTTGGTTCTCTAATTATTTTAAAAGGTTCGTACATGCCACATTTTATTTTGTGGAATTTAATTTTTTTTTTAAATTTTTTTAATTTCTTTTAAAAAAATTAAACTGCCACATGTCACGTTGTGGTTGTGCCACATGTCAACTTTATAAAAAAATTAATTTTAATTATTTTAATTAAAAAAAAAAGTGCCACGTGGCAAGTCACGATTGTGTCACGTAACAATATATTTTTTGAATAAAAAAATCTCAAATTGACACGTGTCACAACCATAAAGTGACACATGACATTTTAATTTTTTTTAATAAAAGTAAAAAAATTACAAAATTTCACAAAATGACACGTGACATGTACATAGACATGTTAACGTCAACTTAACGGCAGAGACCAAATTAAATCTTTTTGAAGAATTAGAGGACCAAATTGAACAAAAAAATAATAAGGGGACCAAAATGAACCACACCAACAAATTAGGGGATCAAAATGATAATTAAGCCAAAATATTAAGAGTAAGATCTATTGGTATGAGTTAATTGAAAATTTTTAATATTTTGAGGAGAAAATTTAAACTAAATTGAAAAGTTCTTAAATTTATTTGATTCAAAACATAATTAAGTATTTTTTTAATTATAAATATGACGAAGAAGATATTTTTTTCAATTATCATTTAGATATGGATTATGAGGTGGTTAATTGTGGCTTATCAATTATCAAGTGGTTAATTGTGATTATCAAGTGGTTGATGAAATCTCAAATCATCCTTTCTCTTTTATATGTCATTCACAGTAACTACCTACCACCATGAAATTAAATTCTCATTTCATTTGTCAATTGTTACAATCTATACCTTTTCTCCATCATGCATTACACTATATAAGAGCAAACTGTGTCTTAGAGATTGATCACAAGATGAAGGTGACATTGTTATCAATTGTCGTGCTCTTTTGGAGCTTTGCAGAATGCAGCAATCCTCACCCACTTGACCCTCTTACCCCTTCCGAGATCAACCTTGTTCAAACCATAGTCCAAAAGGCATACCCAACCAGCCACAACCTCACCTTCAACTACGTAGGTTTGGACGAACCCGACAAGCTCAAAGTCCTTTCATGGGATTCCTCAAACCCCAAACCCGAACCTAAACCTAAACCCAAACCACCTCCTCCACCACCACGTAGAGCCTTTGTCATAGTCAGATCACAGAAGCAGTCCCACGAAATCACAGTGGACTTGTCCAAACGTTCCATCGTCTCAACCAAAGTCTACCAAGGAAATGGCTACCCTCCACTGACCGCAGGTGAAATAGAGGAGGCAACACAGTTACCACTAAATCACGAACCGTTTAAGGAGTCTTTGAGGAAGAGAGGTCTCAATGACGTGTCTCAGGTGCAGTGTGTTGCCTTTACTCTTGGGTGGTATGGAGAAGCCAAGACCAGAAGGATTGTGAAGATCAAGTGCCATTACAGAAATGGCACTGTTAATTTCTATGCGAGGCCCGTGGAAGGTGTGGAAATGGTCGTTGACATTGACGACATGAAAATTGTAGGTTATAATGATCGATATGTGGTTGCACTGCCCAAGGCAGAGGGCACTGAGTACAGAGCCTCCAAGCTGAAACCACCCTCTGCTCCAAAGTCCAAACAAGATCATGGACCTGGATTCACCATTGATGGCCATTCTGTAAGGTACAATGAATAATAACAAAATCTCTTTTCAATTTGTATTCTTTGTTTTTCTTTGTATGGTTTGTTCTTTGTTTATTTGTTATTTATACATACGTTTGATAGACCATTTCCTGCACACAGTTGGGACAGTTGGGATTTTCATGTAGGATATGACAGTCGAGCTGGCCCAATTATTTCTCTAGCATCGTATTATGATGTCCAAAGGAAAAAACATCGTACAGTACTATACAAAGGATTCATATCAGAGTTGTTTGTGCCATACCAAGACCCAACTGAGGAATGGTATTACAAGACATTCTTTGATGGTGGCGAATATGGCCTTGGACGGTTTATGTCTCCCCTGAAAGCTTCCACAGATTGTCCTTCCGATGCATCATTCATTAATGCATACTATGCTAGTTCAGATGGAACCCCTGTAGAGATACCTAATGCCTTCTGCATATTTGAAAAATATGCTGGTGGCATAATGTGGCGTCACACAGAAGCTGCAATCCCAAATGAACTGGTACCTTCTTTTAAAACATCTTTTTTGTTCTTCTCCCCTTTTCCTATAATTTTACTTCATGAACATTCCTTCTCTTCTTTCTGGTAGATTACGGAGACTAGATCAGAAAAAACCTTAGTGGTGAGAACAGTTTCAACTGTGGCCAACTACGACTATATCACTGATTGGGAATTTACGCCAAGTGGCAGCATCAAATCTGTGGTATAATTGCCTACAACAAAAAATAGAGACTGAATTAGACTAAATTATATCCATATATTCAAAACCACAATTTATAATTTACATTAAATTTGTGATTGAACAAAGTAGGTGTTATGTTTTAAAATAGGTTGGACTTACCGGGATATTAGCACTCAAGGCAACGAATTATACGAACACAGAGGAAATAAAAAAGGATATATACGGCACATTGGTAGCAGATAATACCATTGGTGTTAACCATGATCACTTCTTCACGTATTCTCTTGACTTTGACGTTGATGGTGTAGCCAACTCCTTTGTGAAGTACAATTTCGAGACAGTGAGAGTGAAAGATGGTAGCATACCCAGAAAAAGTTACTGGACAGTTGTAAGTGAAACGGCCAAAACAGAGGCTGATGCCAGAATCAACCTGGGTTCAAAGCCTACAGAGTTACTTGTGGTAAATCCAAATAAAAAGACGAAACAGGGAAATAAAATCGGGTATCGCTTGATTCCGGGACCAATGGCACACCCACTATTGGTCGGTGATGATTTCCCACAAATTAGAGGTGCTTTCACGGATTATGATGTTTGGGTGACACCGTACAACAAATCTGAGAAATGGGTAGCAGGGTTATATGTTGATCGTAGTCGAGGTGATGATACTTTGGCTGTTTGGAGTCGGAGGTGAGTTCTTTAGTTGTACATAATTTTAGTTTAAGGTTTTGGTATGAGAAATGATGAATGTTTGGTGTGGTGAATTAATGTGCAGGAATAGGAGGATTGAGAACAGGGACATAGTGATGTGGTACACGATGGGATTTCGTCACGTTCCTTGCCAAGAAGAGTTTCCAATTATGCCAACCTTGAGTGGTGGCTTCGAGCTCAGACCAACGAATTTCTTTGAGAGAAATCCAGTCCTCGAAACAAAATAATACCACCCTGCTCACTTTCCTAACTGCACTTCTCAACATTAGCTCCTCTGCAGTTTACTCAATTTACTGAATAAAATGTTACTGTTTTTTTAACTCCAACTGCTTCACTTTCTATGGTGTGTTGTTAGATTGTTTTCACATGAATATCAGTAAATTATCACTAAGTGATCTATTTTAACTTGTATTCAACTTAATTAAGGTAATATGAAAAATCAAGATCAACTAATGAGTTTATTAACCTAACATGTTATGATAAATAAAGGAAGAACACCGACACTTTAACACAGTACTATTTTTTAATATGATTTGATATTATCCCTCATATTTATAATATATATTTTAAAATAAATATGATACAAAGAGAAAGTGTATCTTATTACCTGGTATAAGTTAAGAAGTTATTTGAAAAATATATTCAGTGGAAAAAACAATGTGTGGCATAGAAGAACATTAGCACATTAAATTAATTCAAGCTAAGTAGTATCAAACAACGCAAACAACATTAGATCGATGAGTAACAGAGAAAGTAAATAATACTTACATAACTCATCAAACCATAATAATTTATCTAAATCTAATGTGAATACCTAAACAATAATTAAGCTAAGATTAAGAGTTATTTGGACCACCTCTATAGATCTCCGTAGGTAAAAATCCATTAAAAATAATGTAAATAAATAGTTACCTAAAAGCATTGACCACTGATATATTACTCATTTATTGTTTTATAATGATATTCAATTTAAGTAAAATTAAAAAAAAAAAGTTTCTAGGATTAAGACAATTATAAAAAGATAATTCTGTTTTACTATAACTATCTGTACAATTATTTAGAACTAAGAAATAAATTATTCATGTATAAACTCTAAGCTTATTGCGAATATATATATATATATATATATATATATATATATATATATATATATATATATATATATATATAAGATCGAAACACTTCTGCATAATAACTTGGTTATTGTTGATAATGTTATCAGTTTCGGAGTTTTGTTTCGAAAAAATTAATAAAATCCTAAATTGATTTTTTTCGATATCCCAAACAAAAATGGTGATTTCAGAATGCTTAATTATTTTTCGTTATAATATATAAAAAGCTAAAAAGTTTAAAAAAGAAAATTAAATATAAGTAAAAAAAAAAAAAAGACGTTACATGTGTTACATTTTGAAGTGTATATTTTTTAATGGTTAAATATGTTTTTTTGTCCCTTAACTTTCGGCTGAATTTTGGAATTGGTTAATTTTAACCAATTTAATTATTCATCTTTTTTTCGAAGTACATGAATTTAGTCCTTTTAATAAAAGTTTGTTAAGTTTATTTGATGTTTCGTAAGCATTTCAAAATCGTATTTGAGTTTTTTATACGGTTTTACAAATTTTTTCTTTGATATTAAGTCGAACACAATTATGAAATGTGCTTGAAATGTTAAATAAATATAATAAAATTTGATTAAAAAGACTAAATCCACTTATTTCGAAGATGGAGAACTAAATTGGTACAAAGTTTTAAAATGAAATAATTCCAATATTTACTAAAAGTTAAGAGACAAAAACATATTTAACCCTCTTTTTAATTCTCACAAAAACTCCTTAGTTTTTAATTATGTGACGTAGTATAGGAAAATGACAATAACCACGTCTCTTGATTTGAATTAAAATTTATTGAATAACATGCTTGCACGTTACAATATTAAAAGAACAATAACTGCTTAATTTTTACAGAACCTTTCATCTTATTTCTGTTTAGGAGTAATGCATGACTATTAGTTTGGTTAATCAGCTGAACATACTCTTATTCAAAGCAATGGAGTGCTTTCAAAAAAGTTAGCTGGCCTCAGTTCAAATCCACCATGAATTGCTGGCATTGCTGGAAAATCTTCCTGATAAGGAACATGATGGATCCCAATTGTGTGCCATAGCACTATGTCTCTATTTTCAATCTCTCTGTTCCTGTATCAATCATGATCGACAAGGTCAAATAAAAATTTATAACTAGACTTTTTCTTTCTATTTTAAGAAAAAAAGGAAAACTATATTAAAGTACAATTAATTTAAACAACTGAAATACACTAAAACCAATAAACAGAATTTTACCTTTGGCTCCAAACAGCTAAGCCGTCATCTCCACGGCTCCTATCAGCATAGAAGCCTCCAGCCCATCTCTCTGACCTGTTATAGGGAGTGACCCACAGGTCATACTTGGTGTAAGATGCTCTTATTTGAGGGTAATCATCATCAGACAACAGAGAAGTAACCGGTTGTGCGGGGATCAGCCGGTAACCCACTTCATTCCCTAGCTTTGTCCTTCTGTTGGGGTTTACTATTAACAGTTCAGCTGGCTCCGAGCCCAGCCGAATTCTACCCTCGGCTTCCCTCATGGCAATTTCTCCGACAACTGTCCAGTAACTCTTCCTGGGTGTTCCAAACCCAGTTGCTCTTGCCCTTTGCAACTTAGCATTCATGAAAGAGTTCCTATTATCATCAATGTCAAGGTCTAGATAGTAGGTTATGTGGTGATCATGATAATTGGCTATAGTGTTTTCTGACACCAATGTTCCAAACACCCTTTCTTCTATCTCCTTTTTCTCTTTATAGGCTACTGCTTTCATCTCCATTATTCCTGTCAGATCCACCTATGCATGTAACACACAAATACACAACGTAAGTTCCCTTTTGTTTCACTACAACTAAATAGTGCAATTTTTTTAACTTGTCATATATGTGTGTGTCGGAAGAACAATCTTACCCCAACTTTTATACTGCCACTTCTTAAGAATTCCCAGTCAAGAACATAATCATAGTTACCCACAGTAGCAACCATTCTCACTACCAAACTAATTTCAGCTTCTCCATTTCTTATCTGCACAAAACCAAAACAAAGTGAATTCACATCAAACAGAGGAAATTCCATTTCTAATACAACAATTTACCACTTTTTGGGGGTTGTTGATTTCCATGTGCCTCCAAGCCACATTGCCAGAATTTCTCTCAAAAATGCAAATAGCCCTGGGAACCTGTTGCACCTCTCCGTTAGGCCCTGCCATGTAGCCATCCATGTACACTGCGTTGCTCGGGCAATCTACCCTCGGTTGCAAGGTATCAGCAGCACGTCCAAAGCCAAATTCCCCAGCATCCATGAAAGTCCTGAAATACCATTCTTCTGTAGGATCCATGTAAGGAACAAATGTCTCAGATACATGGCCCCTATATAGAACTCTTCTATACGCCTTTCTTTTGGAATCAAATACAGAAGCAGTTGATATGATCATTCCCGCACGAGCATTGAACCCAACATGAAAAACCCAATTAGCCCATTTCACCTCATGGCCATCCACGTTGAACCCAACATCTGACACATTACATGAAGCAGATGTTTTGGCCCTGCTGTTGCTGCTTGAAGATTGAAAATCTGTACCTTCAGGTTTAGGCAAAGGGGCGACGTACCTGTCATTGTACGCAGTAATCTGCATTGAATCAACATCAACTAGTACCGTGATTCCCTCAATAGGCCTTGCCCACACATTAACCGATCCTCCCCTGTAGAAACATGACACTTTGAGGGCTCTCTTTGTGGTTTGTTCTCCAAACCAACCTACGGTAAATGGTACACAAGAAACTTCAGACAAATTCAAGCCCCTTTTGGTTATGGAGTCTTTGAATTTGGAGTACGTAAGAGGCAATTTGCTGGCTTGGAAAAGCTCGTTGAATGTGAAAGGAGGGTATCCATGACCAGTGTAGATTTTATCCGATACAATGGAGCCTTTGTTTAAGTCCACTACAAGCTCGTGTGTGTCACCTTCGGCTCGAACCACTACCTTGGCTTGGCGAGGAATGGTAGATATGTCTTTTGTATTTGAAGATAACCACTCTAGGACATGTTCTTTGTCTGGTTCTTCCACATCCACGAAATGATAGGTCAGGTTAGGAATAGCACCAAGGTAAGACCCTTCAACTATGTCCCTTGTTTTGTTGATTTCAACTGGGGAGAGAGGGTCTAAAGGGTGAGGCAAACTATTAATGGAGTTCAATCTCAGAAAAATGAATACAATGAGACTTTGAACAATCATTGGAACTGCTTTATCAAACCTTGATCTCATGATCATGTTGTCCACAGCACAGTTCGTTTGGGTATATAATATATCATACGACAGCCATGTTACATTTATACTACCATATTTTAGGTCCCATGGTAACCATGAATTTTGAAGTATCCTATTTTATTCACGTTGAACTTTCAGAATACCGAGTTCATTTTTTTAGAAAAGCTGTATTCTTTGCATTGAAGTATTGAATTGTTTTATTTAAATTTAAAAGACAATTATTTAATTACAACTATGGTTTTTTATTCAAATTGTATTGTTTTATTCTAATTGAAAAGGTATGTTGCATAAATGACAATTCAGATACGAAAAGTGACTTTCCTATTAGCTATCAAAGGAATGGATTGAGATTTTAAAATGTTTGAAAGAATGTATAGATTTATAAGAACAAATCCGTTGACTTTTAGAAAACATGAAAAATGACAAGAGTCAACAAAAAAAAGATACCTGGCTAAATATAAACTTAAATCGTTTTATAACCTTTGTTTAGTAATATTGAAAATAATTTTTTTATTCAAATTTAAGATTCATTACAATAATATTTTTCAAAGAAAATAACCAAGTACTGTACATTAATTTTTACCCCCGATTTCGTATGATAGTAGAAAAAGCAAAGTGGCACAACCAATAGAAAAATAATTGAAAGAAGCCTCAATAGTTTAGATAAAATTGTTTGATGAATACAGTATTGATACATTGTATTAAAAAATCAGATGAAATCCATTAAAAACTTTTTAAGCAGTTGATTCATCGAAACCAATATACACTTTTGAATATTAATGAAAAAATTCAATAATATCTTAATTAAATACTATTAGAATTTGTCGTCCTTAAAAAAAGTATTAATTATCCTAGTTTGTACAAGACTTGTTATATTATTCTTCGGTCTTTATATATTTGTTATGTAGTAGTATTGAAAATGAAGATCCGTTTATTGGTTTAATTTTGAAATATACTATAATGGCATTCTCAGCAAAGAAAATTACCAAGTAAGAAAGCAAATTCATTATAACAAATGAATGTTTTTACCACCTTTAACTAAGACATATTAGAAAGAAAAGTCTTTTATATATGGTTTAGGTGAGTATGTTTGATAAATATAGTATTTATACATCTTTACCAAAAAGTTACATTGAATTTATTGAAATTTATATACTTTTGAGTACCAAGAAAATTTTCATAAATTCTAAAAAATCCCAATTAAATATAAACAAATTTGACATTCCTGTTTAACAAAAAAAAAAAAGTATTTATTCTAATTGAATAACACAAAACTTAGTGTATCATTTAAAAGTTTACTAGTGCAGAAATGGTATATTACAACAAGATATTACATCAGTTACATGAAAAACAATGTAGTATAGTGCGCGGTGACATTTTTGAAATTTCTGCAAACTATATTACATCGGTTCCCCAACACACCCGATGTAATACCCATTTTTTAAAAAAAAATTAAAAAAAAATAGGTTTTCTACACAGAGCAGTTATATTACATCGGTTCCCCTATTTAACCGATGTAGTACGCCTTATTTTTCTCAGTAGGGTTTTCCCCCTCATTTCTCCTTTTCGTCTTCGTGCTTTCTTCATTCTCTTTGCATTCTCTTCGCTCTTCGTTCCCAACCATCACACCACACCACACCACACCACACCAGCACCGCACGACCACCGCATAACATCGCAGGTTCTCCTCGCGCGACCGCTCCTCCACGCAACCACTCCTCCGCGCAGGCGCTCCACACCAGCCCCGCACGGCCACCGCACAACACCGCAGGTTCTCCTCGCGCGACCGCTCCTCCACGCAGCCACTCCTCCACGCAGGCGCTCCTCCGCGCAACCACTCCTCTCCTCCGCACAGACCCTCTTCGTGCTGCCGCTCTTCGTTCAACGCAACTGCTCCTCGACCTTCGCGAATCGCGCCACCATTCACGGAGCCGCTCTTTGCTATTCGAACAACGACGCCGCTGCTTGGGAGTTCCTCCGTCGTTAGTCGAGCTCCGAATCGCGCTCTGAATCGTGCCCCTTCGCGCTGCCGTCGTTCCATCGCACCACCGCGTCGTTGAGGGTTTAGGGTTTATTGCTGTTGCCGTTGGTTTTTCGCCGCTGCCGCTTTCCGCTGCTGCCGCTTCTGATGTAATATATTACAGCGGTTCCAAGGATCGATGTAATATATCAAACACTTACTACATCGGAAACTACTACATCGGTGAGAAAACCGATGTAATAGGCCCAAAATAACCGATGTAATAAGCTTTTTTTGTACTAGTGGTTTTATTGAGCATCATAAAAAAGTATAAGAGAATCAAGTAAAATATTTTGAAATTATCATTCAAATTGTACACACACACCTGAACGAAAAATGTGGAACTTTCTATTGAAATTTATAATTTATATATATATATATATAATAATAATAATAATAATAATAATAATAAATTTTAGTCAATAATAAAAAATGTATTGTAAAGAATGTGTTTAAGGAATCTCTTTGTTGGCATTTCTCTTGCATAATAAACATTTCAGTAAGTAAGCTTCGGGAATGAAGTTCGTGTTTAGCTTGATTTAATTTGCATTGCTAAAGAAAAAAGACTTGAGTTTAAAGCAGAGAACATCGCAGTTTGATTTTCAACAAACTGTTATTTCCTTGCGTTCACAGCAAGAATAATTGATTAATTTGATTGCTTTACTTTAACAGTGAAACAAAAGAGTATGATGAGATCCTTTGCGTGCATATCTTTGATGATATGGGTTGGTCTTTCTGAATAAACCCCGTCAAGTTTGAGTTTCAATTTTTTAAGATTATTAATAACTTCCTTTCATTTTTTTTTTACATTTTGTTTTAAAGCTACTAACGACCTATAATTAATTTAGTTATTTTTTTTCTTATTTTTAGCTTATTTTCTACATTTTTTTTTCTTTCTCTTTATTTTCCTCGTAAAAAAAAATTGAAAGACAACTTTGTTAAAAATTTAAGTATAAATCTAAATTTTACATTGACTAGAAATGAAGAATTAAAGCATTATATAATGATAAAAATCTATAAATCTATTATTTTTAAGTTTTGGGTTGACAGTGGTGTTAATGTCTTATATGATTAAACTCTCGATGTTGTATCTTTTCACTAAAATTTTCTCTGTAAATCTAACAAATGATACCTGAACCGAAAAAAAAAAGACGATACAGTAAGGATTTGAACAAGTAACCACTTTTGCTTGCTTTGTATATATTATTATTTTAATCCCGGTATCATTCCATGAACTGTTAGTTGAATTGATATCTTACTGGCTCAATTTATAAGACTGAATATTCAATTGACTTTACAAAAATATAACTCACTTCTAAGTTGTTTCTTTCAAACTCTACAAATGAACTATTTTATATCTCTCCATCACCATATCATTATTTTCTCAATTATATTATTGTTATAAAGTTGCTTTACAATAGATCAGTAATATCAGTTATTTACCTTTTCATTGTTTTATTAATCCAGTAGAAGACATGTAACCCAAACCATTGACCTAAATTAAAAAAATTGAATAGAAATTCCTCGGAAGAAGATGATTGTGAAACTGAGAGTAAGAGAACTGTGACATATGGTTACAGGTGGATATCACATCATGACAGAATGCATAATATCTGAGTTGTAGTCGAGCCGGCTAGACAAACCTAACTTCAAAATTTAAACTTTGACTTTCAACTTCCCTAAACATTATTAAATTCAAAAATTTCAATTACATCTGTATAAATCCATTTCTTTCTAGTTTCTCAACAAAACAATAAGAGAATAAGTCATCAGAAAAAAAAAAAAAGGCTTTGATTCTTTCCATTCAATGAATTTTGGTGATGGTCCCTATTATGAAAAAAACATTTTTTTATTTAATCCATTACTCAAGATTATTTAGTACTACTCCTAATGAATTGGTCGTGAAGCCACCATTTATGGTGGACATACAATTAGTCCCAAGAAATAAGTAACAAAGAATTCTTATATAAGAATTTGAATTTGAATAAAAAATTCCCTTTCATTACTTTCTCGTATGGCTAATTTATACGATTAGAGTGTTTCTTTAAAGCAAGACATACTAAAAGCAAACACTTATTATTTAATACCATATATAGACCGTATTCAAAGATAATCCATTTGCACGTTTGAAATAGTTTTATACATACACTACACCGGATTCACCTTAAAGCAAATGAAAGAGTAGAACTACACAATCAAACAAAAAGGAAAGACTAATAAAAAAAAAAAAAAAGAAAAACTAATAAAAAAAAAAAAAAACCTCTGACATTGTAAATATGGTTATGATCTAAGCTATAGTAAAAGTAATTAAACATTAATATGTCAAATAAGATTTCAGATTTAGACGGTTTCTCAGTGAGATCACATAAAGATTGAAAATACCAATGTTACATGATAGTAAATACCAATGTTACATGATTAAAGGTCAAATAAATAATTAAACTAAAAAAACGACATTGGGCCAATTCGTAGTGTCTGTAGACTCTAGCCCAGCCCAATAAAAAATCTAACAGCTTTTTTTGTTAAATTGTATAATTTAAAATATATATTTTATTTTATTTTATTTTACATCACAGTATAATTCAAAATATAATTTATTATATTTTAAATACACAATATAAAATAAAATAAAAATTATATTTTAAACTGTGCAAATAAAATACAAATATATTTTAAATTGTACGATTTAAAATGTATTTTTATTTTATATTTTGAAATGCATAAACCGAAATATACAAAATTATATTTTAAATTATACATATCGAAATAAAATATGCACCGGATGCAATAAAAAATTTTGAAGGTGGAGGAAGAAATTATTCTGATAATTTGGGCCTAAAATATGGATTAGGTAATATGAGACGATGTTGGGTTCTACAAGAGCTCATGATCTTAGTTGAGAGTTATATCATTTATTTAATAAGAGAAATATTACTTTTATATATGAAAAGAATACATTCTATTCTGACTTGAAGTATGTTAGAATAATATTATTTAAAATATGAAGTATTATTGATTTTGAATTTAATTGTTAAATAATAAACGAGAATGAATAAAGAAAAAGGTAGAAAAAGCAATATAGAAATGGAATAGGGGAGTGGCAGTAGAGAAGGACAGAGACAATGACGCAGAATCTCGGGCTAAACTACAAATAGGAGATTAGGAAGATGTGAAAGGTGAAAGCGTTGTGTTGTGACCAAAAACGCCTCATTTTGCTAACATCATCTCACTTCGAGTAACAGAAACCTTGATACCTAAACGACACTTGCTAACGGACAATCAACTCCAATCCCCAATATACGACACCGTATCTATTCATTTTCCTTCCGCTTCTCCCAATACTTACCAACAACCTCTATCACTTTTTTAATTCTTTCATTTTATGCCTCAAAAACAGACAAAATATTTAGTAAACTATTTCTGAGAACACCTATGAGAATCTTAAATACTTTAACATTCTCCAAAATTACAACAGAATAACTTTTCATATTCTTTTGGCAGAAATAGAAATCAGCAGAAAAATTAAATCTAAGTGTACTAGTTTTTGAAGTGTTCATTTTAAAATCAACTTAAATAAAATAATTCATTTCCAAAAGTATAAATAATTGTTTTGGTCACAGATAATAAATAAATATGTGCATGTGAATATAATTTAAATTTGTATTTACTAGTATGATCCAAAATATAAATGTATATGTAAATAATAAATAACTTTTTTCAGTACAAAACTTTTTTATCTTTATGTTTTATATGAGTCGCACTCATTTTATTCTGTATTCTATTTTAAAATATGTTTAATTATAAATTTTTATTATTATTTGATGCATTGTTTTTTAAATGTTAATTTTTTTTCCTTTTGTTTGATTTTTTTCAAAATATTTTATAAATATTTTGAGGAACAATTTTTTTAGTGAAGTTCAGAACGAGACGTAAATTTAATACAAAAAATATATATATATATATATATATATATATATATATATATATATATAAAACATTATGAGTCTTCATTCAATAATGGTGGTCAGATTCTTACCCCACCAATGAGTAAATTACTTCCATATACTGTGGAGGCATTGATGTGTCTCTAAGACTGGTTATGGACCAATATGGAAGGTAATGAAATTAACATTTTTACTTAGATATTTTAATTAAGTGATTGTTAGAAATTTTTACTGAACTCCTTATGTTTTAAGGCTCTTCTAGATTAAAATTGGACAACATGAAACTTTATACAATGTTGCAAGAGGTGGATATTGATGAAGTTAGTAATTTCTTTAATATTTTATTCAAAAATAAACTACAATATAAATTGGTAGTGATTTTTTATTTGTTTGTTTTTTAAGAATCAATCGAAGAAAGGGAACTTGTTAATCCAAACAATAATTATGGTTAAATAATTATTTTTTAAAATATTTTTGTAAATACCCACGGGTACCCGTGGATACCCGTGGATATGAAAAAAATAGATGGGTACCCACATAACGGATACCTGACGGATATGGGTACGGGTACGGGGCGAATATTTATTCAGCGGGTAGGGTATGAGGGAACTACTACCCGTACCCTACCCGCCCCGTTGACATCCCTACTCACGAGTCTATTCAATACACTAGTCTTAAGAAAAGCAAAGTTTAAATTCAGTGTGTTGTTTGAGCTATTTTTAGTTTTATGTTATTGGAGTCTTATGGGTTGACACCTGGTATTTGATTTCATGAATGTTAATTGTTCATGTTATTGGGTTGTTTATATAATGAACAATTTGTTGTTTGAGACAATTAGACTGAGATTTCAATGAAATAGTTGGATAGAGACATATGAAATAATGTTGACAATTGATCTAGATGAATGAAAAATATGAGTTTTTATGTTAAACCTTAAAATAGGATGTTCTCTGAGTGAGTAATTAAATAGTGAAATTATGAAAGAAATGACACATGTTAATCTAATAATTGATTCTTATATATATATATATATATATATATATATATTATATACTATATACATAGGGGTGGTAATGCAAGCTGGTTTGGACCGTTTAGGTCCAACCCACATTTGGCCCGCACAATGCGGGCCGACCTGTACCGCACTGCATTTACAATGCGAGCTGAAATGTTTGGCCTGTCCCACATAACTACGGGTCTGCGAACCAACCTAATTTTTTTTTGTTAATTTTTTTTTAATTTTTATGATAAAATTTTCAATGTTCAAAAAATTGAAAAACTTTAAGAAGTTCACAAAATTAAGCAAAGACTTCATGGGAGTTTGATGATAAATTGATAATTTAACATTTTCATCTTATTCGTACTATGATATACAAGATTTATTCTTTAAATTTTATCACAGACAAAAATACATAATACTTGTCTTTTTCAGTCATATAAGAATTTGAAACATTAATACAAGAGTCCATAGAAAAAATAACTGATACAAACAAGTGCAAGTTATTTATTTATTATTTTTTTATGTGGGTCGCAGGCTCACTATCCTAGCCCGCCACACACACACACACACAAACACAAACACACACATACACAGGCACACACACACATACATACACACAGACACAGACACACACACAGATACACATAGACACAAACACGTACGCACACACATACACAGAGACACAGACACAAACACAAACACAAACACGTACGTGCGCGCACACATACACACTGTTAATATGTGAGTAGAGGTAGGAACAAATGGTAATAGTAACATAGGAGCTCGGGAAGCTCACTGAAGCAATAAAATAGTAGTTAGTTTAGATGACGATGTATATTACCTTTTGGGATAACTATATTGATTATAGTCCATTTGTTTTGAAATATCTTGAGATTTCATTTAAATATTTTTTGAGATACTTTCACGGACCATAATTATATTAGATATTGTTATTTTTATGTCTTGAATTGAGAAAAAAATGGGGTTTACATACAACCCTCCCCAGGCCTGAAAACACAAGACATATGGATGGTGCTTGAAGGATCATATCTTCCTCAGGGACTGTGTTATCACGTTTGTTAGAGTTGACCTGATCACTTTGTAATTGGTCATTACATTGCATAATTAGGTTTAGTGCTCTTTTGACCTATTGTCAAAAATACAATGTACTTGCCATGATTTTTGTGTGATATTCTCGATCCAAGAATTTGATTGAGAGTTCTCAGCCATGGATACATGGTCGTACTTTGATTTTGGATATCGTAAACTTGATTGAGATAGAGACATTTTTAAGATGACTATATTTCATCTCCGACTTGGATTTTCTTTATTAATATTAATAGGATTTATTTTATCAGTTAGAATATTGTTTATAGACTATCATTGTTCGATATTATTTGTAACTTTTACGGCTAATGTTGGGAAAACTATTTTCTTGAAATGTGAATTAATTATTTTTTTAAGTTGATTATGTAATAATTATCTTTTTATGGATGTTTCTAACGATTTTTTTTTATCATCAACCGAAATGTTATTCTTTTGTCACTGCTTTATTAGTTTTTTTTTTTCTGATGTTAACTAGAAATTTTTTTATTGGTGACATTAATTAATATTGTTTTTATACCAATGCCAATTAAGAAATTTTTTAATTGACTTTAGTTTGGCATGTAACACGATTAACATTGTAAATTGATTAATGTCAATTGATTTTTTTTCTTTTGCAAACATCAATTAATTTTTTTTTACTAAAAAATAACATCAATTAAGATCAATGACAAAAGATAGTCATTTTTTATATTTTTAAATTTTTAACCATTATTTGATATTTAAATAATTTTTTTTATATTTGGTAATAATTGAAATAATTTATTAAAAAATTAAAATTCACTAAATTTGAATTTTCTTATTCAAATAGAGAACATTCAAAAGATAAAACAATTTGAAATTAAATAAACTCAAATTCAATAAATTTAAATTTTTTAGACATTCTGAAGTTTTTTTATCCAAATACAAGATAAAATCATAATTAAGACTATAAATGTTGTAAAATCGAAGAAAATTATATTTTAAAAGTGATAGTAGTTTAAAAATAGTGAGACTCGATTGTTTTAATATTAAAAGCTTTTAGTATAAATACAATTATTATAAACGAGTTTCATTATTCTAAAACATATCATCTCTATAAACCACTTTTTTAGAGTTCTCTAACTTCTCTATACAAGTTCTGTCTTTCTGGTCGTCTGATTGAAAAATCAAGACCGTAGGATTGATCCTCTCGGTGAGCTCTTCAACCTGGACCGATCAGTTTCTTCGCTCGCGTAAGTTAAGTTTCTGCTATCTTTTTTGGTCTTTTTTATTATTTGTTGCATGTAAGTCCTCTTCTGCTTGCATGCCTCCTTTTATTTATCAGTATGAGTCTCTACTGATCAATGATCATAATGGTATGTTCTGATTGTTCTTGTGATGTTTCTATGTGTAGATAGAGCATCCTATGGAGTTAGAGACGTCTGACGTTTATAGACTTGTTTAAGCAGGATATCAGGTAAGGGAAGTTAATTTCTCTGTCTTAATTCATAAACCTGTTAAGAATGCATATTGTATGTTTAATTTGTGATTGATTGATGTATTTGATATGCGGGATTGCTTGTGATGTTGAAAACTATGAAGATGTGTGTTTTTCGTGTTAATTGAGAATAACTGGTGGTTTAAATGTGTTTTGCATTCAATTGGTATGAATAATTAGATAGAACTTATGTTTGATAATTGAATAATCTCTGCACTGATTTTGGAGTGGTATGGATTGGATGAAGATGCATAAAATAGGTTAGATCAATTTCTATATAATTCTACAGAATTGCACACTCGTTAGGCGAGTGAGTTAATCTCTAGAATTATGCAGAACACTGATTTGTAGAATTTTGCAGATTCGCAAACTCACCGGGCAAGTAAATCTCGCTAGACAAATTTCCAAGTCAGGAACTTCCAGACCTGGGCTAGTGGTTGGACGAGTGCTACTCATTGGACGAGCATGGGCCAGCGGTTGGACGAGTGCTACTCGCTGGACAAATTTCGAAGTTAGGAACTTCCAGACTTAAACTAGTGGCTGGGTGAGTGCTACTAGCTGGGCGAGTAAGTATGAACCTGAAACTTGCATTCTTGAGTGTTTTGAATGGTATTTTTGGTTATAGAAGTTAGTTGGGATAATGAATGATTGATTTAGATATGATTAATATATGTGGTGTAATATGAGATTGTTTACATGAGATTGAGAGGTGTTAACACTAATTCAAGGAGAATTAGTTATGAATTGCGGTAATGTATGAATTGAGCTAAGGATTATCTTGACAATTATCTTGACGCTCTAATAACCATTCAAATTCCCAAGTAGAGAAGAATGAGGTATGTGGTGACAGGAGCAAGAGAACCTAGCCAAGGGTTTTTTCCTTGATCATAGGTGTTAACGGACTGACCTTGTATGTGGTAGAGTTTTTACTCTTAATCTGTCGAGCAGAGCATGAGATGCCACTACAAGTGCAGAACTGACTGGATCCGACCTCAATGCATGTATCCGGATTAGTTGAGTGGTAGTTTATAAATATATGTATCGAATATCTACTTGTATGTAGTTGTTATATATATATATATATATATATATATTAATATTATATGGTTTAAGAAAATTCTTTAACAGTCATTAGCTTACCTTCTTCTGTGTTTCTGTCTTGTGTTGTATGTTTTCCTTTTGCAATGATCACCTATTCGATGGGAGCAGTGGTGTTTGCAGTTTCAGAGGCACCTCTAGAGATTGATGAGTCATCTTTTAGGTCGATGGGAAGAAATGTTTGGTATGTATAATTAATATATTTATATAGTTCGATCATTTGTAAAGCTGTATCTTTATACATTTGTTTATATGTTTTGAACACATCCTATTTTATTAGTTTTAAACTATTAAAATTGGGACGTTACAAATTTAATTGGTATTAAATGTTTAATTTTTTTTAATCACAATTAATATTGTGAACCTTACATTTCGTATGAGATTAATTGCATGAAATAAATGAGAAAGAGAAAAGAAAGAAGGAAAAAAATGTAAAAAATGATAAATATTTAAATACGATCAAACTTCTCGTATCACACTCTGTAAAGTATAAGATGACTTCAATTATCTATGAAAAGAGTTTAATTAATTTAGAAAATGATATTAAATTTGTTAAAAACTTGTATAATTTATGTTCCTCTAACTTGAATTAGGGACTTAGGTTTAGAAAACGGTTACCATACACTACATTTAGTGAAGTTGCGACCTTCTACTAACAATATATGAAAATTTAGTATTATGGAAAATCCACAAATATTTATCCTTAAATACTAACACAGGTTCATTTTCATGGTTTCTTTTTTCATCTACTGACAATATATGAAAATTTAGTATTATGAAAAACCCACAAATATCCATCCTTAAATACTAACACATGTCCATTTTCATAATTTTTTTATCATTCGACACACCACATTTATTATTTTATTCTAAATACCTTATCACTTTTTCCAATTTATGCAAATGCCACCCAATTAATACCCTTATTATCTTGCTTTATTTTCGAAAATACCAGCACACGTTCCTATTATTATATTTATTATAACTTCTTATAATTTTATTATTATTAGAATTATAATTATTAGTATAATATTTTATTAGCAGCAAAATAATTATTATTTATTTTTATTTTTATTATTAGTATTGATAATAATAGATAAGTATAATATTAATATTATTATCACTATTATTATTATTATTATTTATTAGCATTATTATTTTTATTATTATCATCAGTAGTATTATTATTTTAATTAATAATATTGATAATATTAATGTTTGTATTGCATTTAATAATCATATAACTATTATTAATATTTATATTATTATTATCATTATTATTTTTATTATTACTTATATTATTATTATTATCAAACTGAAAAACAAGTAACGGTTAACAAATGGTTTAACCCTTCTTTGACACACGTCCTATAACAACACTTGGCATTGTTAGTAACCCCCACCAACAATTCCAAAAACCAGATAAAACTGCTTTTGCAATAGCCCACAGAACTAAAATTCCCAGGCTCTGAAATCTATTGGCATATACACATATTTACAGGTATGTCATGTTCGATCTTTCTCCATATATTTATCTTTCATTGTTTCATATCACAATCTAGAAACATTGCCAAGAAGCGGTAAATCCAATCTGTCTCCACTTATTATCTCTTTCATGATTTCTAACCAAGTCTCTTGTTCATGCATTACAATTTAAAGGCATTTCATGAAACAATTTGGAATTGAATTTGCGGTTGACGCATTCAGTTTCCGATTTATGTATCCTAGGATAAACAAATTCTAACCAAATATTGTAATTTAAATATCTGGTAATGACGGACATAGATGAGATGCCAACTTTGAACTGTGGCATATCGTTTTATAGAGGAGATGAGTAGTTATTATCACAAGTTCCTCTAGAGGATGAATGGATCCAAGAGTTGCATGGCGGAATCTTGCAGGGATATCATCCATTGAATATAGAGTATACGTCCCAACCAAAGAAAATGTGATACATGGAATTGCCGCATGAAACCCTGCTATAGCCATTTAGGATTTTCAGTAACTTATCATTTCATTTGTATATTCGAGAGAAACAAAATCCAAGGGGTAAGATCTGAGAGATTAATGAACCAAAATGACAAAAAGAGTATGTTAAACCTTCATAGTCCAGAAGATGCAGTTGAAAAAATGTATAAAAATCCCATTGATCTTGCTTTGCTAACTCTTTTGACAACAGGGAGAGATAGCTTTATTTTCAATGTCTACAATTTTATGAAAATTATTGAAGCATCTCTTAATTCATTTCTTTAGTTCCAATATGGCGCAAGAACAGGAGTTCAGAACAAACGACTCATTTTCAAAATGTGAGACCTACTTCGAATTCATACAATCTAGAAAGAAGCTACCGCTGTCATTGCAGGAGACCTTGACAGATGCATTTGCAAAGATTCCAGTCTCTTCTTTTCCAGAAGTTCCTAGCGGAAAAGGTAAGGGATATCTTATGCATTTAATTTGAGTCAAGGATCTGCATGGGAAAAAGCACTAACATATAAAATGCCTTGGTAGTGATTGAAATTCTAGCAGACACGCCCGTAGGAGAAGCAGTTAAGATTCTATCTGAAAGAAACATTTTAGCTGCACCAGTTAAAGACCCATTCGCAGCTGATAGTTCAGATTGGAGAGGCAAGTACCTTGGCATCATTGATTATTCAGCCATCGTTCTCTGGGTGCTGGAGAGCGCAGAACTTGCAGCAGCTGCTATATCAGCAGGTTCAGCAACAGCAGTTGGAGTTGGTGCAGGAACCGTGGGTGCTTTGGGAGCAATAGCATTGGGAATGACAAGTCCTGCTGCAATCGCGGGAATAACTGCTGCTGCAGCAGGTGCTGCACTGGCAAGTGGCATTGCTGCAGATAATACAATGGCTAAAGGTGCACCTCAAGCTGCTGATAACCTGGGAGAAGATTTTTACAAAGTTTTACTGGAAGAAGAACCCTTCAAGTCAACAACGGTAAGCATGAGAATGCCAGAGGTTCTGGTGTTAACTATGGGTTCATGACTTTTATGTTATCTCATTAATGGTAAAGACCAGTGCGGAGCAGAGCTAGGTTGGTTAGCTAGTCATTTATACATTTAGATTTTATTGTACTTGTAGGCTGTAACCAATCATAGACAATAAGATGGCTATGTTCCTACATAATTCACTTGAGATTTTTTTTTTCATAACGTAAGCCAAACACAGGTCAGTTAAATTCTTCTCTTATCTCCATATTGAAAAGAAAAAACAAACATTTGAGTTGATTTATGGTTTCAGGTGAAATCAATACTTAAATCATATCGATGGGCACCTTTTGTTCCAGTTGCAAGAGATAGCGCTATGTTGACTGTCTTGTTGCTTCTCTCAAAGTATAGACTGAGGAATGTACCTGTCATAGAACCAGATAAACCTGACATGGTGAACTTCATTACTCAGTCTGCAGTTGTCCAAGGTCTCGAGAGATGCAAAGGCAGAGATTGGTTTGATTGCATTGCAGACAAGTGTATATCTGATCTTGGACTTCCATTTATGTCTACAGCTGAGGCAAGGATTGGTGTCTTAAATTTTCAGTTTCCCTTGGCTGTAAGGTTTAAAAACATAATTTTTCTTCCTGTCCAGGTTATTAGCATTCAGAGCAATGAGTTGGTTCTTGAAGCTTTCAAGCAAATGAGGGATAATAAAATCGGTGGTCTTCCGGTAGTAGAGGGGCCAGGGAAGAAAATTGTTGGAAACGTGAGCATACGAGACATCAGATACTTGCTGCTAAGTCCTGAGATCACAAATTTTAGGTATAATGTAAAATTCTTGCATTCCGGTAAAAGAAAAGATCATAAAACAAATTAGAACAAATTAAAAAATAAATAAAATTAATGAAGGGTTATTGTTTAATACACATGAGTTGAGTGTGTGTATGAGGTGATGTTTAAATTTTTTAATCTTACGAAAACAAACAACACGGGCATCTTGGGTTATGATTACACAGGCTTGAACAAGGGAACTAATTACTTAACTGAAATGTTCTACTCGCTGCTACTCTGTTTTGAATTCCAGGAAACTGACTGTGATAGATTTCCTGGAAAGAATTGTCTCTTCGTCCCTGCAAACTGGGAACGCTAGCCACGAGCCTATAACATGCAAGCTTGACTCGACACTGCAGAGTGTGATCCATACTCTTGCTTCTCAGTCTATTCACAGGATTCATGTGGTAGATGGACAGGATGAATTAGTTGGAGTCATTACACTGAGAGATGTTATCTCTTGTTTTGTAACTGAACCTCCTTACCATTTTGATGATTACTATGGATTTGCAGTGAAGGAAATTTTTATTCAGTGATTTTTGTGGAGATACTCCAAATGTAACAAACTCTTATATTATCTGAAAGAACATTTTATTTAAATTTTTTATATATAAGTGTTATTTCGATGCAACTTCTGTCATGCTAAGGCCAGAGAATTTGTTCAATCCCTTATCCGTGATCATCCCTCTTACCCTTTCTACTTCCTTCCATCTTCCTAGCCCGGCATATATATTAGACAAGATAACCAGAGGAGTTGGATTTTCTGGTTCTACATCTAGAAGCCTCATTGCCATTTCTTCCCCAAGACTTGAATCTAGGTAACACCTACAAGCACCGAGCAAAGAAGCTAAAACAGATGCAGGAGGCTCTGCTAATTCCTGCACCAGGCCTTGAGCTTCACCCAACTGACCAAACCGACCTAAAAGATCAACAATACAGCCAAAATGCTCAGGCTTTGGCTGCAAGCCATACTCTCTTATCATCATTCTAAAAACTGTTAACCCTCTATCAACCTGACCTGTGTGGCTGCAAGCAGATAAAACACTAACAAATGTAGCACTGTTTGGTCGAACACTTTCTTCCAGCATTTTATCAAAGAATTCAAAAGCAGATTCATGGTCTCCATTTCTCCCATACCCCCCTATCATTGCATTCCAAAATGCAGGATCATCTGGTTTTGCATCAAACTGATTAAAAACTTCTCGTGCCCAAGAAGCATGCCCACATTTCATATACATGTCAACCAGAGCAGTAGCCAAAAAATCATCCCTATTGATATCAGTTCTTAAAGCAAACCCATGTATCTCTTTTCCATGACGTAACATAGATGAATCTGCACACGTTGACAAAATGCTAGTAACAATTTTCAAACACGGAGGCACACCAACAGACTGCATTTCCCTAAAGTACTTAAAAGCTTCCCCACACACCCCTTGTTGTGCAAACCCGTTAATCATGGAATTCCAAGTAGCTGAATCAGGCTTCAACTTTTCAGATTCCAGCCGTCGAAACATATCAACAGCTCTCTCACTCTCTTTATTTAACATCATTCCAGCAATCATGGAGTTCCACGTGATCAAGTTCCTACTGTCCCCTTCCGCCCCCGTGAAAACGTCAAAAGCAGAACGCCAAAAACCACACTTTGAATACATATCGACAAGTGCAGTCACCACCATAACCCCATCATCCACTTCATGTTTCACAATAAGCCCATGAACCTGCGTCCCTAAACGAACACTTTGTAGACTACCACAAGCAGAAAGAACAGACACCAACGTCACTGAATTGAGTTTGCACTCCAAACGCACTTCTCTCATCATTTCCCTAAACACATCCAACACCAAATGAAGAACCCCATTCCGCAACAAACCAGAAATAAAAGCATTGTAACTCACTACACTCTTCACAGGCAATTCCTCAAATACCCTAGTCGCAGAAACTAACTCTTCACACTTGGAATACGCAGTGACAAGCGAGGTGGCAACATAGACATCAAATTCAACTCCTAACTTCAACGCGCAGCAATGCATCAGTGCAACATGGTTGACACCTACATGAGGAACACCAAGCATGCACACAATGGTGACCGAATTGGGCCTCAAGGGGCCCAACCCAATTCGCCGGAACACCCGGATAGCTTCTCCGCTACGCCCATTTAGCGATAAACCCGAAAGCGCTGCATTGAGAGAGGCAACGTTTGGTTGGGGCATTTCGTCAAATACCTTGAGTGCGTCGGAGAAATGGCGAGGGGTGGCAGAATAAGCAGCGGTCAGGGCGGAGGTAGCATAAGGGTCGGAGTGGAAACCGGTTTTGAGGAAATGGGCGTGGAGGGTTTGGGTGTGGGAAGGGAAACGAAGTTTGGCGCATGCTTTGAAGAGAGTGGGGAAGGTGAAGGAATGAAGGGTAAGGGAAGAAGAAGAAGAAGAGTGGAGGTGGGAGAAGAGGGAAAGCGCTTCTTTGTAGAATCCATCTCCAACGAGTTTTGTGAGTGATGTGTGATTTCTCCTCATCGAGTGTTAATCTCTTGCTTTGCGTCTTCTACATGTTTGTTAATGTGAACCTATGAGATTCCTCAGAGAATCTTGCAGCATAAGTGAGTTTATGGAGGGAAACTTACCTTTCTTTTATTTTCTGCTATTATATATGGTTTATACATTTTTTACGACTTCTTTTGAAACTTACCCTTTTTATATAAATTTTCCCACTTAAAAGTGATACAAATCACTCACATAAACAAATATAGATTTTCCGAAATACAAATTTCTAAAAAAAAAAAATGTTAGATTTCTAATCGTTTTTAGTTAAGATTAAAAAATGTATTATATAGGGTTTAATTAAATTTTAAGTAACTCTTAAATTTAAATTAAATGGAATTCATATTATTTTTTTTTTCTTTTGGTGTTAAAAATATTTTTTGCCTAGATGTCGATCGTTATTTATAGTTTTTAATCTCCAACTTATATGTTAATTTGTCGCTTTCTTGTCAATTTCTTTAATTGACTAGTTGAGTAGAAAAAATACAAGTTGATCGACGGGATAGAGTAGAGGAAAAAAAAGGTAAATCTTAAATCATTTGTATGACTAAATAGCAAGCTACTTTGACAAAAATACCCTCGATATAATAATTTCTTTTAATAAAAACTCAATTAAAAATATGGTATAATTAGTAGTATAGTACCCAGTTTGACGCTAGAGTGTCAAATAGGTACCCGATTTTTAAAAAGTGTCAATTGCATCCTAACTTTTGAAAAAGTGCTTCAATTAGGTCCCTTTCAGGGTTTTTTGATTTTTTTTTAAATTTTTTTAAAAAATTTTTGAAAAAAAAAAAATGCCACGTGTCAAGTCCCTCTGTGTGATATGTGGCATTGTCAGTGCCACATGGCATTACAATGTCACGTGTCAGTGTCACTATCAGATGTCATTGTGTTGATTTCGATTTAGTCTTCATATATGTCTTTTTGTTTCAATTTAGTACCTAAGTATGTGTATCTGATTCAATTTTGTCCCAGTTTTTTTTAATAATTAAAATATTTTTGTAACCCATTTTTTATAAGATTAAAAATAATTAAGTATAAATATTTTTACAAAATTAACTACTAATATTTATATTGTTCCTCTCAATTTCAGACCAAATTTATTATTTATATAAATGTTATACTAATATTTTTTATTAAAAACGACTTTTTAACATATTACTTTATTAATTACTTTTTTTATTAAGTACTCATGTTTTGTTAATTTTTTTAAAATAGAACAATATTGTCTCTTACTAATTTTAAACCAAATATCAAATACTTAATTTTTGTTAAACTTTTATACTTAATTACTTTTAATTTTATAAAAAAATGGATTTTAATTATTAAAAAAAATTAGGACAAAATTGAATCAGATACACATACTTAGGTACTAAATTGAAACAAAAGAACATATATGGGAACTAAATCGAAATCAACACAATGACATCTGATAGTGATACTGACATGTGACATTGACAATGTCACGTGTCACACACAGAGACTTGACACATGGCATTTTTTTTTTCAAAAAATTTAAAAAAAGAAATTAAAAATTTAAAAAAAACAAAAAAAAAACCACATACTGACACGTGGCACGTTAACTAACGGCGTTAGTCAACTCCTTCTGAAAGGGACCTAATTGAAGCATTTTTTCAAAAATTGGGATGCAATTGACACTTTTTTTAAACCGGATACCTATTTGACACCCTAACTCCTAACTGGGTACTATACGACTAATTATAGCTAAAAATATCTAAATTTATAAAATATTATCTGAGCTTTAAAAATATCATTTAGGATTTCTTAATATTACACGTCAGATTGGGAGATTAAAAGAGAAATAACAATAAAAAAATAAAATAGAAATTTTAATCAAAATGCACGAAGAAAATAAAGAATATATTAAATAAATGGGTTCATCTCATCTTAGTGGAGCCTAATGATATATTTTCCTGAAAAAAATTTCTTTCAATACATGTTGAGAGGCAAAAATAATATTCTTAAATTAAACATTATTTTAATATCTAATTTCCATAAAAAAACTAATAAAATTTCAACTAGTTATAAGGTAGCATGAGTGAAATTTTCCTCTTACTCTAATATTTTTATCTCGTATATATGAACAAATGATATAAAGTAATTACATCCTTCTTACTCATTACCAACATTGATCCCTAACTCATTTCTAAGGAAAAAAAAAATTATGAAAAAATGGATTTTACAATATGGTCGAGACTCCAGACTATACTCTATCCCTTATAAGCTCAGTCACTCCTTATGTGATTTTTTTTCTTTATCATCTAAGGGAAAGATCCAAATTGTCCATGAAATAAAAAATATTTTATATTATATAATTCAGAATTGACTTATTTCTATATTAATATATTTTACATTAAACAATTCAAAAATGCATTTTTGATTTCTTGAAAATATTTGTCCTATTATATAATTCAAAACCGGAATTGATAATACATTTTGAAATTGTGCATCCAAAATATAAACCAAGTATTTAGACTCTTGCATTGCATCACCTCATCAAAACATCTTCGTGGAGGAAGAAATAGCTTTTTCTGCATAATAAACATTCATTTTTTAGATTTTGAACATTCTTATTAATCCATTAAATATTCTAGTAAAAGCATTACCGTATGAGATTGGACCAATAGCATAGCAACTTGTTCATCTTTGGTATCTCGAACACCCACCCATTCTTAAATATATCCCTTATAATATTATTGCTGCATGCACTGCCGAATGCATTTTCGTTCTGCGCCAATGTAATTCACCTAAAAAGTAGATTCCCACGAGATCGATTAGTATCAAAGATATATTCTTATATTCTCTATTGCATGAAACAGGAACACAAGACAAATCTAGATAGATTCTTGGATCTGCTTGTATCTTTTCATTGCCGTCCACATACGAGCCATACTCCATGATTTTGATGCATTTGGATCTTCAACTTTGCAAAGGGAATCTAACTGCAAGTTTTGTTTTATCCTGGTTATTAAAATTCAACTCAGTAATATATAGAAAACAGTTTAATGTGATGATTCAAACATATACGTAACTTGAATTCGAAATGTCTTAGGTTGTTGATTGATACACTTGATGAAATTCTTGTTTATGCAGACAATTAATGAAAAGTGTTACACATACTAATTCTAATAACATTGTAATTCGCTTACTGTTATGTCTAACTGTTAATTGTAATACTATAGAGAATTGTTTTCAAGATACCAAGAGAGATCGAACATAAATGTTTACTAGAAGCGTGATTCGACCAACTCTTTCATACTATGATGTCTAGTGGTTAGTAGTTACGCACGCATGCAAATTTCCCTTCACTTGTGAGTTGAAAAAGTTGCCATTTGTACCACAATTTACACTAGAAAGAAAGCGACACACACACACAAACAAAAGTTTAATTTTCACACATCATGTACTAATAAACAATATTATTAATGATGATGATGGTAATAAGAAGAAGAAGAATCTCTTTCTCTCACAGATAAGCATGGAAACGCTTTCAAATGATTGAACCAAATACCCTTTTCACTTTCACCTCTGTTTTTAACCCCTTCCATCTTTTCCTTTCTCCTGGGACTGCTCCTTCATTCACAAATCACAAGTCTCCCTTTTAGGTACTTCTTGCTCTTTTCTTTGCCCCAGATTCGCTTAAAAAATTGTTCTTGATGTTGTAGGAAGGTTTGTTAGTTAATGAAAGTGATACTCACTTTTCTTAGTAGTTTGCTTGGTTACCTTTTAGCTTTTTCTAATCCTGCCTTGGAAATTTATCATGAGAGAAGTGGAAGAGTTATGATCTGCTGAGGATTTGGCTTGTGTTTGTGAGAAACCAAGTTTGTGGGTATTAGAATTAGAGACCTTAGACGTGCTTTTTGTGCTGTGTGGGCATGAATTTGCTTCCCCCACTTTCTGGCTTTGATATTGTCAGTGAAAAGTTTCCAGCTTTTAACTTGGTGATGCATACGAATACGAGGGTAGTTTGTTTCCCAGTTAAAAAAACACTTCCTCTGTGGGAATTGGATTTTCATCTTACATAATTCTTGAAATTGTGAAACGTGATCACTATGTATCATTACTGTAGGGCTTTGTTGTTGGGAGTCCTTGTAAAACCTAGTTTATAATTGTGTGTGGCTTTTGTTTCCTTTAAACTTTTCATGTGTTGTGTAACAACGTGTTGTAGATTTCTATTTTCTTGAATCAGTTGCTTCCTGATGCTGCTCTGTCTCTCTCTTGTTTCTCTATGCTCAATGACTTGTCAATTGCTTATAACCACTGCTTGTGTTGAACTTGATTGAAGGATGTCGACTCCTGCAAGAAAGAGGCTCATGAGGGATTTTAAAAGAGTGCAACAAGATCCTCCAGCTGGAATCAGTGGAGCTCCACATGAGAACAATATTATGCTTTGGAATGCAGTTATATTTGGGTATGTTAAGACTCATTAAGGGTTTGTTCCTTTTTCTGGTTTTGGATTCTGGTTTAATTATGCTTTCCTTCTTGTTTCTCTAGACCAGACGACACCCCTTGGGATGGAGGTACAACAATATCTTCAACCTTAATTACTCACAAAAAACTTCATATTGCTTTTGATGTTCATTGGTTAAGATTAACAAACTTTTTCAGGCACATTTAAGTTATCACTTCAGTTCACAGAGGAATATCCTAATAAACCACCTGTGGTGCGCTTTGTTTCTCAAATGTTTCATCCAAACAGTGAGTAGGAAACTAGAACTTGTTTTCTTGTTTCTCTTTTTGAGCCAACATATACTAAACCATGCAGTAACAATGGATAAGATATTGACTTCAATTAGCTTACAGAGTTGTTCTGATCTCCTTTCACAAATATGTTTGCCTTGTTTTGTTAATTTCAGTAGTTTCCAGTTATGATCTCCTTTCCCTTGTCAATTTTAGTTTATGCAGATGGAAGCATATGTTTGGACATTTTGCAAAATCAATGGAGTCCAATTTATGATGTAGCTGCAATACTTACCTCAATTCAGGTCACAATGATTCTCTATATTTTGGCATTACTAATGCTTTTTGATTTGTATGTGCTTTTTCTCTTAATACTAATGCCAAGTTAATTTTCTTGTTGCAGTCTTTGCTTTGTGATCCAAACCCAAACTCTCCAGCGAATTCAGAAGCTGCACGGATGTTTAGTGAAAACAAACGTGAATACAACAGAAGAGTACGAGATATTGTTGAGCAGAGTTGGACTGCTGATTAATGAATTTCTATTGCTGTTAAAAGGTTATCGAAGGATGTGATTGAATAACCATTTATGTACTTAAAAGAACAGTTGTGTTTTGTAGTCCTTGGTAATGTGTTTGTGTTTCTTCGAACTTATATGAATGGATGTTCCATCTATGATCTCTGTGTTGTGCATAATCATGTTTTGTTCAAGTTCACCATTATAATCAAGTTTATGATGTAGGATAACTTTGTTAACATACTATGTTGGACGCATGATCTAAGCAAAAACCTTTACTAAATGTTTAAGGGAACAGGGAATTGATTGTAGGAACCTAAAAAAAAAAGTTTGATACGGACACTTCAATTATATTAGAAAATAAAAAGTTATTTTATTGATAACTCGGCAAATCTACCTGTAACTATCAAACTCTTTAAAATAAGAAATTAGAAATATGCTAAAAATGAATAGAAGATTTTAAAGATATTTTCTCCAAATAATTATTAAAAGATTTAGAATATTTTGTCCTAATAATTAATTATATACAATACTCTTCCTCAAATTAGTAATTGAATATTCATCATTCTCAGCTTCCTTACAAGATTATGGAATCTATTTTGAGAAATTCATAGTGAAAATGTTCATTATTTGAAGTCTTGTAAGGATATGGATTGTAATTATGAGACCTGTGTGATACTAGATTATGGATAATACTCACAACTTAATTTTATTATCATAGAACAATTGTATAGGAATGTCAATCTTACTTTAAAGGTCACCTAATATAATTTTAATCCAAAGTCCTTCTTCACACACACACACATTGAGAAAGGACTCATAATTAAGCTCTTGCACTAGAATAAAATAATTTATACTGTTTTTTTCTTCTCCAATTTACCACTTCTTCCAAGACACATACAATACCAAAAGGTATTAATCACAGTCTGCTGCATTAGTATCTTTCTTCAAGGTAAAAATGTTTTCTTTCATAAACAATAGCATTTTTTTTTCTGATCATAACTTCAAGTACAAAAGAATTTTGAATTTTGTCAATTGATTGCATGTGTCTTTCTCTCTCACGATGCTTAAATTGACCTACTACACTAACTAAATACTTGTGATAGACAAATAACTTTTCCAACCAATTCTTCATATTAGTTTCCCTGCGTGAGAGTTTGCTTCACTTCTAGTTCTATGATTCTATCTAATAAAAACTCAAGATTTTACATTCTATCTCATTTCTTTCTTCAAGGAGATCGAATGTAATTTTTTCTTTGGAAGATGAAATTTCTCTATTCAGGATAAGCAATCTCTTTCCTTAGAAATATTCTTTTGATGGTTACTCTGAATTGATTTTTGATGTGATGGAAATATATTAACAAAGATTTGAAAGGCCTAAGATTTACTTTTCATAATGTATGTTCATATGACACATATACAAAATGTAATTTGATTTCTGTATTTAGGATTATAATTCATTTTGATCTCATATTTCTTTTACTCAAATGAGTCTTTATATTTTTTAAATAAATTCAATGCGTGCTTTTTTTCATTAACGGTGTTAGAAGATAACAACATGCTAGTCCAAACTCTCTTCTTCTCCGATGATATAATTTCACCATCCATTTTGACAACACCTACCAATGAAGGTTCCAACATTTTTATGAAGATTTTTCCTCCTCCTTGTTCAATGATCAAGTCTTATGAAGCTATCGTTTGACGAGTGTATTGTCCAACAAGTCCACCCTCACTTAATGACCCAACCACCCATGAGTTCTTTGGATTTTTCCAAAAATAATTTTAGCTCAGTGATAACCCCACTTACCTAATGACTTAAACTTCCTTAAATCACATCCACTAGTCTTGTCCATTGAGTTTAACTCATCTTACGGAGGTAACATCTAGTGAGTCTCTTATATCCTATTTAAAAAATTGACAATTATATTAGTTTGGTATTATTAACTTCTACTTAAGTTGTTTTCTTTATTACTTACAAAGAATCTCGTATAGTTCTAAAGTAAAATATTCTAAACTAAATAATTTAAAACTCAAACATTTATCCTATTATCTAGACTATCGTCTAAATCTTTTATACAAATCATCTAAACACACCCTAATGATCACTGACATGCAAAGATTCATCTTGAACTCGAAGAAATCACATGCAAACAAGTTTTCCCTACACACAAGCACATCACTTAGCTGACTTAGAAATAAGATGAAAGATGAACTTATTTTGGTTTAGACTTTGATTAGATAGGATGATTGTCTCCTACAACAAGATTTTTATTATCCACTCAGATCTTCCAACAAGTGAATAAATTGGTTAGAAATCTAAAGAGAATTAAGAAGAGAAAATGAGTATGTTTAATGCTTAAATGAATTACTTAGTTTTCTATTCATAGCTCAAGTTTTCTTTTTAATAATAAAACATTTGAATTCCATTTATATCTTCTACCCAACTTTTAACATTTTTAATCTTTGTCATGAATGATATCTTTTAGAGACACCATCAAATAAAATGAAATTTATGTGTATTAAAAATTATACACAATCTCACTTTTTTTTTATTATTATTATAATTGAAAATATATGTCCGTTTTTTATAATTGTAAAAAATAATAAAATTATTATTATTTTTATAAAAATAAATAAAAATAATTTTTATAATTTAAAGAATCATATAAATCATTATCTCTCATCTTATTTCTCACATCACTTTCACCATCTTCCTAATTTTTTTTCCTCCCTTCCTTTTCACCTACTTCACCATACCATTCTTTTCCTTATCATACTTTGCCATCTTTCTTCATTACCATTTTTATTTGTAACCTCCAGGGATACCAAATAATGATGTGTCACCCAACAAGTCAGAAAATTAAAGGATGTTGCTTTGTTAGCACTTTTTTTGAAAAATAATTATAATTAAGTGGTAAAAAATGTTATTAAAACTAAAACAATTACATGGGAAGTTTAACTTTTTCACGAGTTTTTTGAATTTTTCCAAAAAAGTAATTTTAGTCACTAACCCAATGACTCAAAAAACATCCTGAAATCATATCCACTGGTCTTATCCATTGAGGTTAACTCATCTTGAAGATAATATCTAGTGAGTCTAATATACCCTATTTAGAAAATTGACAAGAATATCAGTTTAGTTCTTATAACTTCTACTTAAATTGTTCTCCTTTTTACCTTATAAAGAATGTGGTCCATTTCTAAAGTAAAACTAAAACTATTACACATTAAACTGAGAACCAAAGCAAACATAACAACAAAAAGAAACACCAGCCCAGTCTGCAAAAGTTGTGGGCCAAAAACTTTGAATTGTGGGCCAAAAAACACATTATTAACCCCAAAGAACAGCCATATTTTAGAGAGAGAAAGTGACCTCATATATAGCAAGAGTTTCTTCGGTTGAATTTCTATTATCCACCAGTACTTCAATTTGGATTCGACATATATCTGACATATATCGTATTTGATATTTTAAGATATTTTAATGATACTTATTAATGAAATATCTAATTTATAAAATCGTAGTACACTACAATAAAATCTTTTGAATAGTGACCAAATTTTGTGATAAAAAATAATTAGTCACTATAAAGTGATTAAATTAACAACTAAAATAGTTTCAAAAAATTATAATTAGTCTTTAAATTGATAATTAAAATATTTTCAATTATGAATTGTTTTTAAATTGATTACTGACATTAACTATCAGATTTTGGCTATCAAAATAATTGGTCTCTAATTATCTTATTATTTTGAAAATAAACGTATTGACATATCTAATACATGTCATATATGATACACGTGTCGTATCTATGCATCATAGTTAAATTTATTTGTGTTGTCCACTACTAAACATTGTACACTATTTTAATATTTTAAAAATAATTTTAATATATTTTAAAACTTTAAAATTAATGATCATTAATATATTTTAAAAACATAATATATGATCAAGAGATAAAAACTAATAAAGAATTCAAACTCTACAACAAGACAACCAACACCAATTTTAGAGTTTACATAATTTCTTTTAACATTTAATGAAGTCGTTACTTTTTTTGTTGTTGTAAATTTAAATATTTTTATTTAAGCATTACATATCTGTTTACATTTTTGTCATTTAACAATCAAAATTTTATATCTTTTAATTTTATTTGATTAATTGTTTTATTAACTAAATTATGTAACTGTTATTTAGTTTAAAAATTTTGTGAAAATTTATGATTAATATAAAATAATACTATAAGTAATATAAGTTTATGATTAATTTCATTATTTTAATTAAAAATATGTTACGTAATAAAGACAATCCTATTAATGATGATATTGTTGAGATGAATAGAAGTAACCGAAAACATCCTAATCTTCTTCACGTGAAAATATGGAAGCAAGATTACAAAACAAAATAATAATTACTGACATAAATATAACAGAAAGAAACTCAATTTAAAAAATATAAAAAATTTTACGCAATAAATAAACAATTTTGTTAAATAAAAACAGATTTGTTATAAAAAATTTAAAATTTAATTAATCTCTTTTTAGGTAAGAAAATATTAGAAAAAGGGTTGTTGAATATTCGATAAATGTTGTTGTAAAATACAAAATGAATGTCTTACTAAAAACTAAAAATACATGTCAATTTAATTTTCTTAAATTAAAGCTGCGATAATATTGAAACCATGGAAACATATTATATTACAAACATACATTGTAAGATTATTTCCTTCTTCTATATTCACTTTTCATTTTGAATAAATTGTAGTTTATATTTGTTTGGAGAAACTTATTTATGAGAAACTTTAAAAGATAAAAGTAAGAAAATAAAATAATACTATTTATTCAAATTTAAAATTATCTTTTGCACAAATTAAAAATATAACAAAAGTTTTTATAATTTAACTTATACATAGATTAATTTTAAATAGATTTTTTTTTTGTTTCTAAAGATTTTTATAAAAATATTTGTCTAGATATACTAAAATTTAATAAACAGGAAATAACTTAAAAAAAGAATGTATTAATGCAAATTATCTTCAAAGTTAAAATATACTCTAATATGTATTTAATATTTTTAATGATTTAACTATCAACCGAACAGTTTAACTTATTCTTTTAATATATCCTTTAGTTTTAATTTAAATTAAAATATTTTAAATTCACTTAGTGAAATATTGTCTTAGAATACATACATATTTATGTTCTTAAAGAAATTTCTCATTTTAATTACAATATAGTTTATACAAATTCTTATAAGAAAGAAAAACGAGGTGGTTCTAATTTTTTTGTTCAAAATTGAAACCTCGTAAGAGGAATCTGTGACGTTTTGCTTTTCAGCTTCAGTCATACTTTCTCTTCCTTTCATGTCCCTTCAGGTTCTTACTGTTCCCTTCCCTGCAACCAAAAACGGCAACTTTGATCCAAACCCCAGCTTCAGCCATACCAAGTCTCTTCTTCCTTCTTATCCTCTACTCTTCCCAAATCATTCTTCTTCATAATACTTTTCACCAATTTCCTCACTTGTTCTCTTTCATTTCTTCACCATTGCAGGTTTAGGGTTCAGCTCCTTCTTTTTCTGTTTGTGGGTCTGACCCTCTTTCTGTTATCCTTGGTTTTGTGAGTTGTTGATCTGAATCTGCTGCATTGTGTTCCACCTTTCATTGGGTTGGGTTTTCTATTTTAAGATAAAAATTTATTGCTTTTGTTATTTTTGGGTTGGGGTTTACTGATCTTTATGCTATTTTAAAGGAAATACTTAAATTGACTATTGGTTGGTGTTGTGTAGAATTAATTACATTTTTTGTTCGTTTTGACTTCGGGTTAGAGTTATTGTCCTTTTTTTGTAAATAGACTTCACGGTTTGGTTTTGGATTTTTCAATTACTCTACGAAACTTTCTCGGTTCATAATTGCTCACTCATAGTTCCATTATTAATTGTACTTGTAAAATGCATTTACGTTACGGTATTACTGTCTTTAGTTTTAAATTTTAAATTTATGGATTGTGAATTTAATTTAGTTTGACATCTAGTTGAATCTTGCAGATTTTGATGCTTGAGTTCTGCGGTTGACATGGGGAAAGGAAGAAGTCCTGGCAAATGGTTCAAGAACTTACTCTTGGGGAAGAAATCGTCGGCAAAGTCTACTTCATCGAAGAAGAATGATATTTTTGTAAGTTTGTTGTGGTTGACATGAGTCTGTGTTTATGATTTGTTTTAAAAGAAACTACGGAGGGAGAAAGTCTCATTGTTGTTTTCTGTAATCTGTGTTTGTGAGTGTTTGAACTTTTGAAATACGCGTGTTGTAATTGTTTTCCTTTTTGTGTGTTAAGAAACCTTCAAGTAATAAGGATGTGGTGGTGTCTTCTGAGGTACCTGTGTCTGATTCACCTGCCAATTCTCTGCTGATATCCTCGCCTATATCTGGAGCTAATGATACCAAAGGAGTACTTTCAGAAAAGGAGGTAGTTAGTAGATCTGCACATGATAATAATGTTCTTTCAACTGGTGAAGAGGCCAAGGTGCAGGATGTTGCTAATTTTGAAACTCAAGAGGATCCTGAGAAACTTAAGCTTACAGAAGCAGCTATAAAAGTTCAGGCCGCTTGTAGAAGCTATCTGGTGATCACCCCTTCGCAGTTATTCATATAAATGCATTAGAAATAATTCCAGATACAATGCAACCACATTTATTTCAATTTTAATATTTGAAGTTTTCAGTTGTAGAGAAAAGGGAAATGTAGGTATTTCATCTATAGTAATTGTCTTGTCTATTCTGCATTTTATATTGCATTATTATTTGAAATTCTCGTATTTGATCAAGACTTGCCGTACTCATTGATTCTTAATTTGTAAACGATTTTGTGCAAGTTTCGTAAGCATTGAGTCTTCATTGGGAAGTTATATATATATATATATATATATATATATATATATATATATATATATATATATATATATGTTACTGAATGTAAAAAGTGATTCCTGCATTTTCATTGAAGGCTCGTCAAACATTTCAAACACTCAAAGGAGCCATACAACTACAAGCTCTCATTCGTGGTCACTTGGTTAGAAGACAAGCTGTTTCTGCTTTATACTGTGTGAAGGGAATAGTTAAATTTCAAGCATTGGCTCGTGGTTACATTGTTAGACGTTCTGATATTGGCCATGCCGTCCAGAAGATTTGTAAGGTAAAGGTGCTTTAACTAATTCATCACTTCAGTGATCTGTGTATTATTTTCCCTGCCATTCTGGTGGAAAATTTTCTCATTAATTTAGTATCCAAAGGTTTTTTCTACTATACAGTTGGTATCTTCTATTGACTTTAAGATTTTATTTCATCAGTGAATGTCTTCAGTTGCATTCTCCCTGCCTTTCTATTCACTAACTCCTTATTCAACATGTTTTTGTCAGGATACTCATTGTTCAAATTCTATTTCGGTAGTTTCATCAACACGGGAAGAGAAGGTGTCAGAAAATGTCTTTGTTTGCAAGGTAAAACTTGATATTTAATGCCCATGTCGGGGATAAATAGTTTATTTTATTCTCTGCAAATATCTGCAAGATTATTTATTTCAGTTAACTAAAACTACTGGATATTATTACCAGATAATAATGTTTGTGTCCATGATGAAGACTTCTTCCCTGATTTTTTTGTGAGCTTGGTGCTTTTCACTTTCTCCTAAGGTGGAGCTGTTTTTAAGGCTATTGTTTTAAAAGAATGATAAATTTGTCTGAACTTTTGGGCTCATAAACTTCTCTGTAGTTCTATCTGCTATGAGATTAAAGTTTTGAACATGTTTTGGTTGTGGTTCTTGGTTAACGATCTTGTTCCGTACCATATTTATGCATTTATTCACAGTATGCTTGTATTGAAGTTTATTCATCTTGCAATATTCGATATTTTTTCCCCAAACTGCTTGTCTTTGTGCTATGCATTGTGGAGCATGACATTAGTGTTCAATGCTACTTCTTGTAATTATTACTGTTGAATGGCTACACTAATGAGTTAGTTTTGGTCACCGAACCTCTAATAAATCTCATGGTTGTTGATTGGAAGTTGATTTAACAATTTTGTTGGTCAATTACCATTTTTACTTTACACACCAGTTAATGATTTTTGAATATGAATGGTATAACAAAGGTGCTGAACTAATAGTGTTCTTTTTATTGTTCCCTTTTAATTCATATTGTTCTGAAACTATGTTATTCCCATAATATTATTTTGGTTTGAATTAAATCTCATTCCGTATGTTATCCATTTTAGCTTCTGGCTTCATCCCCATATGCAGTTCCTCTATCACTCACCAGTGATCCAGCAGAACCTAACTTTGCTCGGAAGTGGCTTGAATATTGGACACAGTCACACTTTTGGGCACCTCTTCCTGTATTGAGAAAGAAATCTGACTCAGTATCTGATGAGAAAAATAGCAGTTCCCAGACAGTTCAAAGGGGACAAGTTAAAAGAACTACTAGAAAATCTCCTGCTGTGAAAGGTGACAATGGCTCTGTTTTAGCTGCTAACAGATCTAAACAGCGTTCAAAAAAGGATTCAAGCCATCCATTGCCTTCAGCTCAGGAACACCCACAAAAAGAAACTGAAAAAAGTAGTCTTGAGAAAAAACATGCACATGATGTTTCAAATGGATCTGAGGTTGTTAACGAAAAAAGAAAACACAGCAGTAGAAAGATTTTGGATCACACTGTCACCGATGTTTTAGAGCAGGTCCCAAATTCCTCTTCAGAGAAAATGGAAGATTTGACGGTGGCAAAGTCAGAAGAGTCTGATCCTGGGAAGGGTCATGGACAGCCAGCAGAAGATCAGAATGGTAATGAGCCACATAAGGATCCTATTGCTGTTTTAAGGACTAGTGTGAAGAAGGGTGAAAATGGAAAAGTTCAAGGAGTTGGTGAGGATCAGAATGGTGGTGATGATAATTGTATCAGTAACAATTGCCAGAGAAGAGCTTCACTACCTGCAAACTTCAATGATCAAGATAGTGAGTTATATACCACTCCTGTTACTCCAAGGCTTCCCAGTTATATGGCTCCTACGGAATCTGCAAAGGCCAAGCTAAGAGCTCAAAACTCTCCAAGATTTGCTACTGATTTGGTAGAAAAAAGCAGTACAACCAGGCGGCATTCACTTTCCTCCTCACTCAATGGAAAGTCAGGTTCATTTTCCCCGAGAGCTGAAAGGCTGATGGCCGTGAGTGGCAGAGGAGTGATAAAGTCTGATAGATCTCTGTCATCTTCAAGAGATGGAACCGGTAAGCATTTAAGACTGTTCTTTGCATTTATTAACTAGTTCATTGGGTGAAGCTCTGGTTTTGTGTCTCCTTCCCACCGACAACAGAAAAGAAATAGATTATGATAGACATTTTTGGAGTACATTAATACAATACAGTGACATGAATCGACATAAGTATCCATCTTCGTATATACATACTTAAATTATTTGCTTGTAGATAGTTGGTGAGCAAAAGTTTTGCCTATGTTATGAATGACTTACTAGTACTACAAGACTATTGCTAGACTACTAAAGCTCAGTAGCTTGTTTGAAAGCTATAGTTTTTCTTTCTTTTCCAATGCAAGCTACATTTTCTTTCTGGCAATTTGCAAAGAAGGAAATTCAGTACTCATACTCTCATAGGAATTAAAACACAAGCAATTAAGAGATGGAAGGCACATCAAGAATCAATCTTGAGATATTACTCTGGACATCTTCAACTTCTCTTGGGTTCCTGTTTCACCTTTGTCTACTCCTTTTGTGCCTTTTTCTATAGCCTTTAAGGCTACCTATTGTCAAGTATCAATGAAGCCTTTTATGTCATTTGTCAACTTGTGACAGAATTTCATAATTGAAAATAAGCGAGTAAAGGATTCATATCAACGAATGATTTTGTTGATATTTTCTCTTCTCTTTCCAGCACCAACACAAGAGTTGGGTCAATGACAATAACATTTTTGTAGGGAAAGTTGTTCTTGATCTATTAAGAGAGGTACAAGTAAAAAACATTTTCCTTGTAGAACGAATCAAATCTCCTTAATAAAATCTCTCCTTGGAGATTCTAGCAATGTGAAGGATTGCTGGGGTACCAACTTAGAGATCTAGAGTGAGACCTGAAATTTTAGGATACAGATTTGATTTGGTCAAATTTTGTCAGCCATCATGCATATAACTTTTCACCTTCCTAAAACTGGAGGTGCCTTGGATGTCTGCATAATATTTCAGATTTTTTTTTTCTAAACTTTCTATAAACACCATAATTGGCTCAATCTGAGGTTTGAAGTAGAAGTTACAATTAAAATAGATTTACAAGTCTCAATCATGATTTTGGTAATTTGGGTAACATTTCCATAAAATCCTCAACATTTCTAGAAAACACAACAGGAATTAATTTAATAGGTATAAATAATTCCCTTAAAATATGTTATAAGTGCACTCTGATTTATTATTTAGGCCTTTTCCTTGTTCCTTAATCACTGATTTCTTTGGACATTATCAATTTCAGAGAAGTTGATCCAACCTCAGTGGAGAAGGTGATTGATTCTACCTTATTTTTCAAGGCAAGGATGGTTGAAGGAGGTAAAAACTTGAACAGTAAAAAACATGGAGACTTACATTACAACATTTATTTACTTTTGATTTTCATTTCTATTTGTGGTCATGGATACAGAAAGGGATATTGTGCTCAGCGTATGATATCAAATTTCTTTTAATAGGACAGGAGTACTTGGTGGGTATATATATATTTACGGATTTAAGCTTATGTTCTTATTTTTATAATGTCTATTGCTAAAAACAATTACAATTTGGTTCTAAGTTTCATTTTCAAGTTAACAAGCTTTTTCAGATCAAATTTTGGAATTAAATTATGTGCAGTCCGAAATCCAGCATAGTTCTTCAAAAACATTTTTTTAGTTAAAAATATTCTCGAGAAAATGCTCAAATGAAATTTATTTATTTTTTTACTTTTAGATTCAGACGTATTATGATGGGAAGTTAGTGGCATCCGCTGAAAAATAAAATAAAAAAAAGTTGACGAGGTACATTTTTGGTGCAACTATTTCTCTTAAAAGATAATGATCGAATAAATTAGCGAAAATTTCGATTTTGAGGTTTATATTAGCATTTTTCATTCTTGCGATATTTTGGACCGACTCTAGAATGGCATAAGACGCCCTTGAAAGAAAACTAATAACAGACAATCATTGGAAAATTAATTATTGATATTGTGATTATCTTGACGTTTGTCCAGACATTTAATTTTATCACAATTCTTAATTATGGATTATCTAATTAATGATTATAAGTGTACTTTTATTCTTTTATAAAAAATAAAAAATGCTCCTTTTCAGTTGAAGTTTTATTTTTTCTTGGTCACTGATGTCTCTTATTCACCAAATTAATGTGATAGCTACCAAAATCATTTCGAAATTCATCAAATTATTGTTCACTACACATCCTTTTAAGTTTAAAATAAACCGAGCCGAACACACCCTTACACTAAAAGTATATACAATTTTAAAGAAGTAATTACTTTTACAAGAAGTTATTGCTTACTCATTTTAGTCAATTTCTTTTTTTCTTTTTTATTATTTTAAAACATTAACAGAAAAACATGAAAAACTATCAACAAGAGGCCAGTCTACTGTTATTATCCTTTCTGACAAACTACGTCCAGAATATTCGCTGGAATGAAAACTCACATAGGTAAGAAAACAAAATAAATAATGAAGAAATCGTTCTACCAATAAAATTGAGATAAAAAAAAAAATATAAAGAGACCAAATTGATATTTTGTTATGAAAATGAAAATTAAAGATATAGTTTAACTTAACAAATAAAATAATCTATTTTAGAAAAAAATAAAATAATATATTGTTTTTTTAAATGATAATATTTAATTTGTTAGAAATAAACAAAATTTATTAATTAAAAATCAGATTTTGCTATGCAATATTTTGGAAGCACCGAGCAAAATAAATAAATAAATAAATAAATAAATATATATATATATATATATATATATATATATATATATATATATATATATATATATAATATTGGATGTGATATTAGGTTTCTTACATATAGGAATATAGGAACTCATAGTACAAATTGTTCTTCTCAGTATTACTATAGAAGAAAATTTCAACAATAATATCAAAAGCCAAGGTTAAAAATTTAAATATAAGTTAGAAATCCCAAGTTGAATAACTATAAGACATGTACCTGAGAAACTACAGCACAAACCTGAAGAAAGATGAATGAACAAGTTTTTTTCTTTTGTGTGTTAAAAAGCATCAAATGGCTCCTAGAGTTCCCCCAAACACTTCAATAGACAAAGCCTCACCAGAAATGAAACCTAATTAAGGTTGCTGCTAATGAAGTGGTCAGGGGAATTCAAGAGGACAACTGATGTTCCATTTTTGAATGCTACTATTCATTCTTTGCAAGACAATGCACTGTTTACCAAAAACATTCTTATTTATAGTGCTGTCAATCTGTTTCTTCACCTTCTACACACTGGCCTTTTGGTTAGGGAACAGTCACTGATTCACAAAAAAATCTTGTCTATGAACCTGGTCGGGTTTTGCTGTCAAGGGAGTATTTACTAATGGTATTGGAATTTCTCTCTCATTTCTTTTTGACATTATTCAGTGATGATGATATCTGAACACAATATTGCTTTACTTTATCAGTTGCAGAAGATGCCCAGGAATAATTTGGTCCATCTTTATGTTGCATTTGCCCTGGCTCATATCACTAAGGAAACACTTTCTAGGGGACTCTCAAGCTTTTCCCTGTGCATGTAGATGGAGGTTTTAATCTTGAGTAAATATATTAATCAAGACGAAATATTTGTTTAGGAACATTTTAAAAACAAGATTATAAAATGAAAAGTACGATTGCTACAAATTTTTTTCATATATTAACTACGGAATATTTCTTAATTATTTCTTATGTCCAGTTCTTTGTTGAAATTATTATGAAATATTTGATAGTTAAATCCAGGTAATTAATTAGGAAGGGTTGTAATCTCTCATTATTTTGAAGTTATTCCTCTTTACTTGAAATCATAAAATTTTATAAATTCTAATAATTTGTAGCTATTTTTTCACAAATTTGTTATCATAAATTTGTAGTTAATATGTTATAATTTTTTTCTTGTTAATCTGTAACTAATTTGTTACAATTTTATTCTCACTATTCTAAGACTAACTTGCTACAATTTGGTTCTCGTCAATCTATAACTAATTTATTGTAGTCATATTTTCGTTAATCTGTAATTAATTTGTCGTGTTTTTGTTTTTTTTTAATCTATAACTAAATGGTTGCAATTCAATTGTCGATAACTTGAAGCTGATCATTCACAAATATTATTTTGATAATTATAATAATGAAAGTACATGATTCTTATTTCTATGAAACTTATTTTAAACAAATTATATACTCTTAGTACAATGGTTCTTTCCTAGACCGTATTTAGTAAGCTTTAGATGAAACATGAACAAACCAAAGGGGTGTCTATTAAATTGGTGTAGAGGGAACATGAACAAACCACTGAAACATTCAAATATACGATGATGCCGAACAAAATTATTGATGTAATAATGAAAGAAAAATGATATATCAAAGGAGATAATATGGTGAGAGGGAACACGGGTTAAAACATGACATATGAAGTTAGTATAAATTACTAGACAAAACATGAACAAACCACTGAAATCATTCAAATATATAATGATCCTGAACAAATTTATTGATGCAATGCAAGAAAAATGACATATCAAAGAAGATAATATGGTGAGAGGAACACATAGGTTAAAACATGACATTCAAATAGCTTTTACTATGAAGTCAGTATAAATTATCAGACAGAACATGTTTGATATTTGCTGTTGGCTACGATTATCGTGCATTTCTGCTTCTACTAGTGTCAATGCTAATTTGAGGCAATAGAACTAATAAGGTTTTTGTAAAATCTATTTAAGAAATCAAATAGAAAAGAAGAAAGATTACAGAAGTGAATGACGAGACTATAAAATCCTTATCCAACATAAAAATTTATAATTATAAAAGTACACCATCTTCAAAATCACCTGCCAAGTAATAAAATAAGGAAGAATGAAAGCCAAATAAGTCATCAAACGAAAATCCTGTTTTTTATAAGCACTAAAATATTTTCTATTTTTTTTAGTAAAAATAATAGTCTACTGGAAAGAAAATACATAGCATTTGATTAAATATTTAGTTTGTAGATTTTATTTCTATGTTTAATAAGACACAGATTAAACTAATATATTTAAATAGTAATAAATGAACAATAAATTATAAGAACCTTTTAAGCCGTATTAATAGTGTATGTAAAATTGGTTTAATAGTGAAACTTTTAAGTCCTTTTGATAGTGTATGTAAAGGGCAAATTACATCGTTAAAATATCAATGTTCTAGTCACAATCTGAAATAACGCTGAAACTCAGTAACAAAATAACTCACAGTGCAGAAATTACACCGGTGTCTACTACAATAAAAATTGTAAATAATGATTAAATTTAATAAAAATAATAATTAATCACTATAATAAATAATTTAGATACTAATTTATAAATTTAAAATTATTGGTAATTAAATTAGTTTTAAAATATTATAATTGGTAACTAAAATAGTTTCTATTATGAATTTGTTTCTAAATTAGTCACTAACATTAGACACCTAAATTTTAGTTATCAAAAAAGTTAATTTTTAGATTAGCCTCTAAATAATTAATTAAAAAATAATTAAAATATCAGAAAAATACTAGACTTAATAAAAAATTTTAAAATAATAATTTTGTGAATTTTCAACTTATATATTAGAATCTTGAATCCCACTGAAGTGATGAGATGAGAGGAAACGTTGATGATATCTGAGTTTCCACATTTGAGTGACTTGCATGGTCTTGTGTTTGAGAGATGAATTGTAGCATTTATGGGAAAAAAATTGAATATTCCTTCACATGAAGGTTTGGTTGTGCTCTAAGAGGACCACTAGAGCTGCAAATAACGATGTTGATGTGGGCATAGTTGAAGCTGGTTAGTGTCTAGCCTCAGATGAAGAATGGAGAATACTCTAATGTGACGTGACGAGCCCAAAGGTCTCAAACCCTCTCATGCATCACATATTTCACAACTCCATGCACCTCTATTCAAACTTTCTTTATCATTAAAACACTCTCATAATATAAAGAAAATATATTTAAATTATAACAACTTTAACATAAAAATTATGTGAATTACCAGAAAAAAATAATTATCTTATTTTAACTAAACTGAACCTTAAATATCACAAAAGACAGACATTATAATACATCGAGTGTATAATACATTATAAGCCACAAAAAGAACCTTAAATAGTCTTTTATTTGTATACAATGAGTACATAAGTGATGTTCTTATATATAATGAATTGTCATAATAAGATTTTAATTCAGAGAATTGACAAAATCTAAATGGCCCATAGCATCGCGTCAATTCCTGAAAGCAAGGAACAAAAGCGAGGAGAATAGGATCCAAAAGAGGATAAGGAAGAAAAGGAAAAGAAAAAAATTATTGAAACCATAATGAATAGTACTAAAAAATGTTATTTGAAACCGCGGAGAAGATTTAAAAATAACAAATAATTCAGTACTGAAGCAAAACCCATACCAAATTTTTTCTAAATAAATAATTTGCAAAATAATAAAATGTATAAAATAGAGAAGGAAAGAACCAACAAATACCAAAACTTTTAATGTGTAAAAACCTCAAAATGGAAGGAAAACCCATGGGACCTTATTTAGTAAAAACTTTTACTAATAAAAATTAATGGATACACCACAAGTTCTCTTGGAGATTCAAAAGATCAACGGAGCACTATTCTCTTTACCAACAAGGTGGATAACAAACCCCAATAACTACTTTAAATAAACAACAGAGTGATCCCCAATATATGAGAAGAGGAATAAAACCTTTTCTCCAAGATAGGTTATCTGCACAGACTTGCACAAGTAAACCAGTTGCTCTTTTCTTCTACTTCACTCTATCTGATGGCTTCTAACCAGAGGCACTCATAACTTCTTTTACTCTCTTTTCTCACTCTATTATTATTTTTTTAATTCTCATAACAAAACCTTTATGCAAGTGTTGCATATTTAATATGCATAATGGATCGGGAGTCCATACAAAAATATCTCCTTTTATTTTTCTTAATTGAATCAGTGTGAACCCAATAAATTAGTGACCCACCTGACAGAAACTTACATTAACATTGAATAAGTATATATTGATGGATAGTGACCGTAATTAGGGTTGTAAAAAAAATTTCGTACATATAGGTATTTACAGATAAAATCTGCATTAGGTAGAAAATTGATATTGTAAATGGATATACCTGCAGGTAACATGTATGGATATAAATACATGTATGTTAATAGGGCGTGTAAGAGTATCATAATGGATACCCATACCTATTATACTCTAATTTGAATTAAGAAAAAATTAAAAAAATATGATTGAAATATTAACACATTGATTTTGAATGGGTTATTTTTTATCTATTGATTTTTAAAAAATTTCACTTTTTTTGTAAACTATCATTCAACACAATTTAAATAGGTTATTTGGACTTTGTTTGAAATTTATGAATGTTATATATTTTATTTTATTTGAATTTATGGTTAAAATATGTTGTTAAATATTTAATTATTTTTTTTTGTAAATACCTGTGGGTACCAGTGGATATTCGTAATATTAAAAAAAATATGTGAATACCCACATAATGAATATCCGCACAGATATGTAGACGGGTAAGGAACATATATTTATCCAGCCAGTAGACAGAGTACGGGGAAGCTACTACCGGTACCGTACTCACTTTTTGACATCCCTTATTATAATGTGTTCCAAATTTGTGTGTATGTGTTTTGGTTTTAATTAAAATTGGCTTTTAATGTTTTTATTCTGAAAGTAAGAAAGTAAGTAATTTGTATATAAAATTTTGATCCTATATATAGAAGTAATCTAAAATTGTTTCAATTTCAAACTTTCTTTATCATAAAGCTATAGGCATGTGATCAATTACTTATAAATCGTGTTATATTGGTAATGAAGGTAATGAAATTTTGTTTGATTCAATCATGCAATGTGTTATAATGAAATTCATTTTGTGATTTGAAGTCATGTGATTTAGCTCAAAAACAATAATTGGTACAATATTTTGTTATTGAATGTAAAAACTACATAAATTTGTTTCAATTCAAAAATTAATTTTAGATCCAAATTAACTACAGTTCAAAATACTAAATTGATACACATAATTTATTTAAATTTATAATATAAAATAATTTTTAGAATTTATTAATTAATTAAAAATATCAAAAAGATATTTATTTTTTTTAACCACAATTATTAATGTGCATGACAGTTTATAATTCGTTGGCCTAGTCTAAGTTCATTCCCTCCTATCAAACTGTTATGATTAACCAGAACATCTTTATTTTTCTTCAGAGTAAGATCCTTTTCTTTTTCTTTCGCCCTTTGTGGAGAAGAACAAATGAAATAATTTTTCAACAACTTTGAAGCATGCCCGGGTTTACTTATCGCAGATAAGACTTCATTTATAACATTAAGATCCTTGTATTCTTGATTGTGTAGTGCTTCAAACATATTGAAGTTCATCTCCTCATCTCGATCTCTAATTTTTAGCTTGCGACCATCAACATCTCTAATAATTTTTGTGGTTTTTATGAATGGTCTCCCAAGAATGTGAGGAACCTTAATATCTTCCTCCATATCAAGTATGACAAAATCAACTTGAAGAGTGAACTTGTCTACTTTCACTAGTAATCCTTAAGGACATTTGATAGACCGATCTGTTAACTAAGTCATCTTTGTTCGTTTAACTTCAAGACCATCGATTCTCTTAAGCATAGATAATGACACTAGATTGATGTTGGCTCCTAAATCAATCAATTTTTTTTGGCTTAAATAGTCATTTGGTTCTAGTTTTGGTTAACTTTTTTCAATTTGGTCATAGTTTAGGATTTCTTTTCAATTTGGTCCTAACTTTCATAAATTTCGTTCAATTAGGTCCATTTATGTAAATCCGTCAAATAGTTAATAGAACAGTGTCCAATATGGTTCATTACTGTGACGTGAAGCACTGTTGAATGACGTGGTTGTTATTTTACTGTAGTGCCCTTTTTAATTTTACTTTAGGATGAAGACACCTTCATTGAAACAAACAAGAGATAAAGAAACACCTTCCTTGAATCCAATGAACACCTCCTTTGAATCACACAAAGGATAAATAACTTCTTCTAGTAACACTCAATCACACAAGAACCCACTTGGTGAAAGTTATCGCTCTATAAACACTAAGTGTTTCAGAACATTTCCACAGAGAGCTTTCCAGTATTGAAACTTCTCTAAATTCTGTATTTTTAAATGAAAGCCTACCACTTTATTTAAAGAAGTCATTTGAAAATTAGGTATAGAAATTGAGAAGTCAAGTCACAACTACCACTGATAATCGATTTTATTATCTGAAGTGATAATCGATTATCAAACGCTTTTCTCGAAAATCACTTTTCACTAAGATAATCAATTATCACTAAGAATAATTGATTATTCTAGTGTTAATTGCAAAAGCAAAAACTCTCTCTCTCTCTCTCTCTCTCTTGAGTTTTGACTTTCTACAATTACTATTTTATATGACATACACAAATTATATAGCTTCAACACTGTTTAAAAACGTCGTAATATACAAAAATAAACATCGTAACTTACACCATTTTTGGTAGTGAACCAAAATTATAAAACTTTAAAATAACTCTTAATTCCAAGCAATCTTTAAGTCTTCAACACTTCTCCTAAATCATCATTAAGTCTTTTACATTTTCCCATAAGTCATCATCATCATCAAAATTCTTTATTGAAGCAAAATGTTCATCTTTTTCTTTTGTCAACATGGGTCCTATCCATTACATTAGATCTATAACATAGCAAACCTTAATTTGAGTAAAACAAAAGTTAAACCCCTATTCGAGGATTGGTAGATCTTTGTTTGTTTCTGTTGTAAAATGGAGTGAAAGCTAAAATTTTTGTATCCCAAAATAGGAGAAGAAAGTGACTCATACACCATTCTCATACAATATTTATGTGTTATGAGATTTTTTTTAGGATAAATATACACTACAAAAAAAATGTGTTTTAGTGACCATTCATTTTTGGTCGCTAAAGGACCAAAAATCGGTCACAAGAGAATCAAAACTAAATTCAAAATATTTAATAAATTCAAAACTGGTGAGAATCAATTCAAAACTTAAATAAAATTCATATTTACCTAAGGCAAAAGAGAAAACAAAATATGATGTTCCTAAACTATAACAATCAAATTGCATTGCATCTGAGTTCAATAATTAGCTATCAACACAATTAAACAGGAAAGAAAAATGAAGAAACAAAAAAGGAACTACGAAGTGAAGGGAGCGCACTGTTACATCTGCTGTGGGTGACCGTCGCTGTTGTGGGTGACCGTAGCCTAGTTACCTTCACAGTTGTTAGGAGACAAAAGATTAACGATTAGGGCAAAACGACAACGAGAAAAGAAATGTGGTGGTGGTGGTGAAGGTGGTGGTAGTGATAGTGGTGGTGATGGTGGTGGTGGTAATGGTGGTAGTGCTGATGTTGGTGGTGGTAGTGGTTCTAATGGTAGTGGAGTATTTTTTAAAGTAAGATATTATTTTTCTTGAAGTGTCAACAAAATGTAAAAATACATAATTTAATTAATTATAATTTATATTAAATAAATAATATTTTAGCTATTGAAAATATTAAGTGACTACTTAATATATTAAATATATTTTATAATATAATACTTTATTTGGTGGCTAAAGTATTAGATAATGGATAATGTTTTAATGAGCGAAAAATATTCGGTGATTAACTAATATATTTAACATATTTTATAAAATAATATTTCTTTCGATCGCTAAATCGATGACTAAAACATTACATATTAAATATTCTTTTAGCGACAAAAAATATTCAGGGGCTAATTACCATATTAAATATATTTTACAAAAATAAATTTATTTTGGTCTCTAAATCGGTGACTAAAATATTAGATATTAAATAATGTTTAGTAACTGAAAATATTCGGTGACTAATTACCATATTAAATATATTATGCAAAATAAGATTTATTTTGGTCACTAAATCGGTGACTAAAACATAATATTTAGAGACTAAAAGTTTTCGGTGACTATTTCAGTCGCTATAATAATGAATATTATTGTACATTTATTCAGTTGCTAAATCGGTGACTATTTGCGACTACTATGAATCGATGACTATTTCAGTCACAATTTGTAATATTTAGCGACCAAAAATATTTGGGGGCAAATTACCATATTAAATATATTTTACAAAATAAAATTTATTTCGATCGCTAGATCGGTGGCTAAAACATTACATATTAAATAATGTTTAGCGACCGAAAATATTCGGTGACTAATTACCATATTAAATATATTATGTAAAATAAGATTTATTGTGGTTACTAAATCGGTGACTAAAACATAATATTTTTAGAGACTAAAAGTTTTCGGTGGCTATTTCAGTCGTTATAATAATGAATATTATTGTACATTTATTCAGTTACTAAATCGGTAGCTATTTGCGACTACTATGAATCGGTGACTATTTCAGTCATAATTTGCGACTAAATTAATTCGGTGACTAAATTGCATTTTTCTAGTAGTGATAGACAGATTTTGTACTAATAAATAGTGAATAATTTATACTTAAAATATCAGAATAATACTTTTAATAAAAAAATTTAAAATAATAATTTTGTGAATCTTTCTACTTATGTATTAAAATCTTGAATTCCACTAAAGTGATGAGAGGAAGCATTGATGATAGCATGATAGCAGAGAGATGAATTGTAGCATTTATGGAAAAAATTTGAATATTGGTTCACATCAAGGACACATTATTATTGTATCCTTTACTAGTCATATGTTGTATTTATAAATAATATTTATAAATAAGACACTTTCTAACCATAAGTTGTTCTTTATTTTTTCATTCTAATTTTTTTTTTCTATTATTAGCTTTATTTATAATACATTATAAGTGTTGCATTTATATTTGGTAGAGAATTTTATGTTCAATCTTAATCAAAATAAATTTAAATTTTATCTAGACAAGGAGAATTCCAGGTAACGTAATGAAGGTATTTTGTATATATACTATGTATCAACTTTAACTCTTTTTTTCTCATTTTCATATGTCATCAATCATTTATCAGTTAGTAACAAAGTCAAAACTTTACTTTTAATTTTTGCCTAGTTAGTAAAAAGTCCAATATTTTTTGAAAAAAATTGAAAATGAACAAGTCTCGTAGAAAGTCCCTAACAGAATGAACAAGTTGCAGTTACAGATGCAGCTTCTACAAAAAGATAACAGAATAAAAGTTTTGGTAATCGAAAATGTTACCATGGAACTTCCCCGATCTCATGAAGGTTTGAATATTGGTTCACATGAAGGTTTGGTAATTGTGAGGTGAAAGTAACAGATGTTGATGTGGGCATAGTTGAAACTGATAGTGTCTAGCCTCAGATGAAGAATGGAGAATACTCTAAAGTGATGTGGCGAGCCCAAAGCTCTCAAACCCTCTCATGCATCAAATATTCCACAACTCCATGCACCTCTATTCAAACTTTCTTTATCATTAAAACACTCTCATAATATAAAAAAAAAAATATTTAAATTGTAACAACTTATGTGAATTACCAGAAAAAAATAATTATCTTATTTTAACTAAACTAAACCTTAAATATCACAAAAGCCAGACATTATAATAAGATTTTAATTCAGATTATTGACAAAATCTAAATGGTCCATAACATCGCGTCAATTCCTGAAAGCAAGGAACAAAAGAGGATAAGGAAGAAAAGGAAAAGAAAAAAAATTGCTAATTCTGAAACCACAATGAACAATGCTAAAAAAAATGTCATTTGAAACTTTGGAAAAGATTAAAAAATAACAAATAATTTAGTACGGAAGGAAAATTCAGATGAAATTTTTCCTAAATAAAAAATATGTAAAATAATAAAATCTTTAAAATAGAAAAGAGAGATACTAGCAAACACCAAAACTTTTAACATGAAAAGAACATGAAAAAAAAAAAGAAAAAAAAATGTTAATTCTGAAACCATAATGAACAGTGCTAAAAAACAATGTTATTTGAAACTTACAGTAACATTGAACAAAAGTATATATTGATGGATAGTGACCGTAATGCATTCCAAATTTGTGTGTATGTACGTTATTTATTTAAGTTACAATTTTTAACTGAACTGCTGCTACAAGATATGTATTTAAAACAAATTATTATTGAATAAAATATTATCTTTCCTCTCTTTATCGTTAACGTGCTTTCACCAACCGTTTTAACTAAAATCAGATCTTCATCAATGAATTTTCAAGAAACAAGTTTGAGTCTCTCATGCAAAGAGGATTATTGAACATGTGCATTAATGTGCACCAACGTGCATCCGATATTTATTTAACATGTTATTTATCCAAAATTTTAGGATTTTTTTTTAAATTACTCGGTTGTTTTTCAGTTATGTTAGTGACTATTGTCATAATTGATCTTCAGTCTTGTAGTACTTCAAGCACACTGCACAATATTTTTATACATCTCTAAGGAAAAATAACTTAATACTGAAATGTTTTGTATTTCCATGAAAGACGAAATTTTTTGAGATGACAATGGCTGCCTGTTTGTCCACCATTACTTTTGTAGTCATCTCTTGCTCCAAGTGCAAATCAATTAATATTTTTATAAGCCATAAGGCTTGACTTACAATTGTTGTGACTGTTATGAATTTAGCTTCAATAATTGATTGTGCAAGAATATCTTGCTTCTTTGAACTCCAAGAGAATATTCCTGATCCAAAACTGAAACAATAGCCTGAACTACTCTTCATGTCATCTAAAGATCCTTCCTGATCACTGTTCAAGATGCATACAAGAAATTAAATGACAAAGGCAATGTGGAAGGAACTATGATTTATAAAGAACTATTGGCCATAAAGGTAATACCATCAACTCAATGTCTAGCATGGAGGGTCATTCTAAATAAAATACCTACTAAGGAACAACTAAAAAGAAAGGGCTATAGATTTGAGAATAAATTGTGTTTGTTCCTTGTGTGGGGAGAGTGAGGAAACAACCAGCCATCTATTTTTTGGATGTAGGATAGCAACTAAAGTATGGCAAATGTGTGATATTTGAGTAGGTATTAGTAATGTCACCATAATGAGTTAAGAAAGAATTTCAATAATTTTCACCTAACCGGACTAGATAAAAAAAAAAATCATTTGGAAAGGAATGTGGGTAACTATCATCTGAAGTATATGGAATCAAAGAAATAATGTTGTGTTTAGGAAAAAAAAGGTAGACGAAGAAGAAATTATATGTTTGGCCCAATTGAGGATTTGGACATGGATAAGAAGCAAAAAAAAAAAAAAAACA